>Ga0256407_10001910_pt1 | contig 41670 bp, 37 predicted proteins | sample RumenRJG_04DNA_FD_193489 | JGI IMG/M metagenome (GOLD analysis project Ga0256407, IMG submission 193489) | Bovine rumen microbial communities from Lethbridge, Alberta, Canada - RJG_04 | ecosystem: Host-associated > Mammals > Digestive system > Stomach > Rumen | place: Canada: Alberta... | reverse complement strand
AACAATGGCATGGAGCTCCACTTTCAGTTCATTGGCGAGTTTACGACCTTTGGTCAGCAACTCCTGAGATACTTCTTGTACGGTCGTACCTTCAATTTCGCAATATACAAATACGTTATTAGCCATATCTCTTTATCCAATGATTTTCTCGTCCAACAATTCTTTGATCATTCCCTCGATATCAGCATCAGAAGCCGTCAAAGTCTTCGACTCCTTTGCCTGGAACACGATGTTCTTGATGGCTTTCACCTTGGTGGGAGAGCCTGCAAGACCACACTGGTTTACATCGCCGTCTACATCAGCAACACTCCACTGGTTCAGATTCAGTTCTGGGCGCTCCTCATACAGATAGTCGTATGGCGTACCCTCTGCAGGACGCTCCATCGGACAAGTTGCACGCTTGTACTTCATCACCAGTTTGGCGTTCTGCGGGCGACAGGGAGCAGCACTGCCGTTGACGGTGATCACCACGGGCAGGGGAGCCTCTACAGTCTCCACACCACCGTCGATGACACGCTTGATGGTAGCCTTACCATCCTTCACACTGAGAACCTCCTCGGCATAAGTTACCTGATTCAGTCCTAACTTCTGAGCCACCTGAGGACCTACCTGGGCGGTATCACCGTCGATAGCCTGACGACCACCGATCACGATGTCTACGTCGCCAATCTTCTTGATGGCCGTAGCCAGGGCATAAGAGGTAGCGAGGGTGTCGGCACCAGCGAAGAGACGGTCGGTCAGCAGCCAGCCTGTGTCAGCGCCACGATAAAGTCCCTGACGGATAATTTCTCCTGCACGTGGAGGACCCATCGTGAGGATTCCTACTGTTGAGCCCGGATTCTGCTCCTTCAGGCGAAGGGCCTGCTCCAAGGCGTTCAAATCTTCTGGATTGAAGATGGCGGGTAGGGCAGCACGGTTCACCGTTCCTTCGGCGGTCATTGCATCCTTACCCACATTTCGGGTGTCTGGCACTTGCTTGGCCAGAACAACAATCTTTAAAGCCATATTAATAAATAATGTGTAAAAATGATATCTTTTTGCAAAAATCGGGCGCAAAGGTACTCAATTTTACCCATACAGCCAAATAAATTGCACAAAATCAGCCGATTTGTGCACACTTTGGCTGATTTGTGCAATTAATTTGGACGGAAATTGATAATAATCAATTCATTTCACTCTTTTTGGCCATAGAATTCGAATGGTACCCATTGCGGATCTATTTCGACATGATCTGCCACGCTGGCGTGAATGATATGGATGCTCTCGTCCTTCGAACCATAGCCGATGATTTTCGGTTCCCATCCTGTCTCTTCGCCATCCTCGTCAGTCACAGGCGATTCCGTCACGATATAACTGATGAAACCTTCCTTTACCACCACGAAATAGTTGATATGCATCATGTCGCTGGTATAGGCCACGACCTCCTTTCCCGTCCAGGGAGCATCCTGTTCGGGCTTTATGTGGAAGAATCCCCGGATGCGGTTGAATGTGTCGCTGATGGCCACCGTCTGCATCTTGCCCTTGAATTTTGCCAGGATCAACATGTCGTCGCGCTCCTGATCTTCAGAGTCCTTCGCCTTCCTCAGACAGAGCAGGGGATAGCCGTCCAGATCCACGAAAGCCACATCCTTGAAACCTTCTTCGCTGGCCTTCGTCCACTCACCGTCGCCAAACTCCTGATACTCAAAGTCCTCCATCTGGATTCTCGAGAATTGAGGTTTCATGCCGTCCCATTTGTAAATTCGTCTGACGTTGGGATAGAAGGGTGAGTATTCGTTGATGATGAAGTCAGTGCCTTTCTCTGGCAGCGTCCAGCCCACCTCCACGACGGAGGATGGCTTCTTGTAGTCGTCGAGTGGACTGCGCTCAGGCTTCATCGTCTGTGTCTGTGGGTCGTAGTCGTACCAGCAGAGCAGGTTCTGCGGCATCACGTGCTGTTCATAGAGACTGATGGCGAAGATGCGGTGGCCGTTAGAGCGTCGCCAGACACAACATGACATCTGGTCTACATCCGTCAGCGACTCGTAGCAGGCATAGCCGTTCTTCGGGTCGATGAGGATACGCAACTCATCCTCTTGGTTGTTCTCATACAATAGTGTTGTGCCGTTGCGCTTGGTGCCTGGGACGGGTTTCTTCTGCTGTTCCAGCACCTCGCCTACCACCCATGTGGGCAGTGCCTCGTTGAAGGCACGGAGCAGTGTCATCACGTCTGGAGCCTGCCCTCCGTTCTTGACGCTGATGGTCTTCTGTCGCCACAGACTGTCCACCTTTGCGTTGTTCAGTGCCAGCGCGTTCCCGCTACCGGCTCCCACGGCCAGTATACAGGTCATACAAACTAGAAATCTTTTCATATCGTTATCTATTGGTTGATTTGAATCGCAGCCGATTTGTTAAAAAGAACGTTGCTTCATTATAAATCTTCATCCTCACCGTTAATCAGAGTCTTGAAGATGTGTAGCAGATCCCTGGCGGTGCGCTTGTCGTAGAAGCCGTCGTCGGTCTCTTCTGAGTTGCTCTTGGTCTCGATACACTGGCCGTTCTCATCGTAGTAGTAGCGCCATTCATGGGTCTCACCTTCCTCACTACCCTTGGTGTATGAGAAGATCAGGTCGTGGGTCGTGGGGTCGAAGAGATACTCCGCGTAGCCGTCCATGTTCATCGCGCTGTCGTGCCTGGTAATCAGGTAGCAGCAGTAGGGGTTGTCGTTCTTGAATGTCGGCTCTCCCTTCTTCTCGAAGTAGATGTTGGTGACAGCGGTCCTCGGAGGCCAGTTGTCACCTCTGTCGTGGAGGGTGATTCGCAGTTCGTTGGGCATGTCGCCCTGAGTATTCCTGGCCACCTTCTCCTTGGCCTGGGCATAAGTAGTGCGGATGTGCTTCATCCGCTCGGCCTTGGGTGTGGTGGGTTTCTGGGGACAGTCGGGCTCCAGCGGCACGAAATAGCCGTTGTAGTTGATCCAGTTGAAGATCTTCAGATAGAATTCTGCATCCTTCTTCTCGCTCTCTTCCGTTGTCCAACTGTTGTCGGTGTTGTGCTTCTGCTCGACACAAGCCCCGTTGGCATCGTAGTAGTAGCGCGACTCCACCACAAAGCCGGCATCCGTCTCACCTTTCATATAGCAGAAGATGACCTGCTGGCTCTTGGGCTCGATGAGCACCTCGCGGTATCTGGTGTGTCCGTGGTTGCTCCAGTTCTCGACGATGAAGTAGGGATGTTTCTTCTCCACATTGTCTTCGGTTGTCTCGTCGAAATAATAGTTGATCTCGTCCATGTCGTAGAGAACGATCTCCTCGTCTTCCAACTGGTTGAGAATAATCTGCATGTCCTTGGGCGACTGTCCGTTCTTGCCGTTTCTGGCAATCTTCTCCTTGGCTTTGGCGTAGGCTGCCCGGATCTCCTTGAGGCGGGTGTCCTTATGGCTTTGTGCCTGAACTGTCGTGCTGCCGATAAGTAGCATCAGAATGAATATCGTCTGTCTCATATATCTGGGGTTTTATGGGTACAAAGATAGGAAGAAATAGACAAAAGACCAAATATAATTTGGATTTTTGTAAGATTTGTACTATCTTTGTCCCCCAAACCAATACTTTTTGAACTATGAGATGTTATTTCCTGATCCTGACTGTGACTGCCTTCTTCTCTGATGCGATGATGGCTGTTGCGCAGTCCTATGATTACCAAAACACTAGACTGAAAGATGATCGCCGTGTGGAACTGTTTCTGAAGCATCTGACGCTGGATGAGAAAATCAGTTGGCTCAGTACGCGTATGAGCACCCCCCGTCTGGGGATGCCGGCACTCAGTTGCTATGAGGGGCTTCACGGACTCGCCCTTGGAGGTCCGGGACGTAACAACGGGATGAAGACCGTGGATGGACGGGAGGTGCCCAACGACCTTCCTACCACCATTTTCCCACAGTCGTATGGCATGGGGTGCACCTGGGATTGTGAAGCCTTGCGCCGTATGGGCGACATAGAGGCTGAAGAGGTGCGCTGGTACGTTCAACGGCCTGAGGCCCGTCGCAAGGGACTTGTGGTCTACGCCCCCAATGCTGACTTGGCGCGTGATCCCCGTTGGGGTCGCACGGAAGAGAGTTTCGGCGAGGACCCCTATCTGACGGCTCAACTCTCCGTGGCTCTGGTGCGCGGACTACAGGGAGACCATCCCCGCTACTGGAAGACGGCTGCACTGATGAAGCACTTCCTCGCCAACAGCAATGAGGACGGACGCGATTCAACCTCCAGCAACTTCGACGAGCGCCTTTTCAGAGAATACTACTCTTATCCTTTCTATAAAGGTATCACCGAGGGTGGTAGCCGTGCCTTCATGGCTTCCTATAATGCCTGGAACGGCACGCCGATGTGCATTCATCCCTGTCTGCCAGAGATAGCCCGTGGGGAGTGGGGTAACAACGGCATTATCTGTACAGACGGTTCCGCACTCACCCTGCTCATCAATGCCCACAAGGCTTTCCCCACTAGGGCGGAAGGTGTGGCTGCCATCGTGAAGAACACCGTGGGGCAAATTCTTGACCGTAGTGCCGATGAGGCCCGTGAAGCCCTTCAACGTGGACTCATCACCGAGGCTGATATCGACCGTGCTATCCGTGGTAATATCTACGTAGCCCTCAGACTTGGCATGCTCGACGATCCTGAGCAGACTCAGAATCCCTATGCTGCTATCGGGAAGGACACCACCCAACTACCACCTTTCGAGCGTGAGGAAGTGAAACAGTTCGTCCGCGAGGTAACGGCCAAGAGTATCGTGCTGTTGAAGAATGAAGCACAGACACTGCCCGTCAATCCGCAGAAGGTCAAGCGGATCGCTGTCACAGGCCCTTATGCCGACAAGATAATCTACGACTGGTACAGTGGTACTCCACCCTATGAGGTGACCATCCTTCAGGCCTTGCGCGAGGCAGGCCGTCAGTATGGTATCGAAATCCTCTATGCTCCTGATAATCAGATGGGACGTGCAGAGGATATCGCCCGTGAGGCTGATATGGTACTCGTGTGTACGGGCAATCATCCTTACGGTACGAAGCCAGACTGGAAGTTCTGTCCTGTGCCCAGCGATGGGCGTGAGGCCAACGACCGTCACTCGCTGCTGTTGCCTGACGAGGACGAGGTACGCCGGCTGCAGGCCATCAATCCCAATACGGTGCTGGTGCTGATCAGCAGTTTCCCTTATGCCATCAACTGGAGCCAGGAACACTTTCCTGCCATCCTTCATGTCACTCATTGTTCGCAGGAGCAGGGACATGGCGTGGCCGACGTGCTCTTCGGAAGTATGAACCCTGCTGGGCGTACCACACAGACATGGGTGCGAGATATCCTCGATCTGCCGCATATCATGGACTATGACATCCGTCATGGACGTACCTATATGTACTTTCAGAGACAACCTTTGTATCCTTTCGGCTATGGACTCAGTTACACTCGCTTTGAGTATGGTCAGGCACGTGTGGTAAGACAGAATCAGCAACAGGTAGTCGTCTCGGTGCCAGTCACGAATGTCGGTGGGCGCGACGGGGATGAGGTTGTCCAACTTTATGCTTCCTATCCAGGATCGCCTGTGGAGCATCCCCGTCGCCAGTTGCGTGCCTTCGAGCGCGTCACTATCCCCAGGGGTGAGGCTCGTGAGGTCATCCTCACCATTGACCGTCAGGACCTCAGCCATTGGGATGCTGCACTCCACCGATTTGTGCCAGAGACAGGCCCTGTCCGTTTGGAGATAGGCGCTTCTTCTGTTGACATTCGTACGGTGGTCGATCTGTGATGGACATAATTGTTGGCATTAAGTGCGTTGGTTTAAAAAAGATTTTGTAAATTTGCAGCCAAATTCAAGATAAAGGACGTATGACAAACGGTATTTATACAATCTTGCTGCTTATCATGAGCAACGTGTTTATGACCTTCGCCTGGTATGGCCATCTGCGCCTCCAGCAGTCGGGCATCTCTACCAACTGGCCACTCTATCTCGTAATTGCCTTCTCGTGGATGATTGCCTTCTTCGAGTATTGCTGTCAGGTGCCTGCCAACCGCATCGGCTTCGTGGACAACGGCGGGCCGTTCAACCTCGTTCAACTGAAGGTCATCCAGGAGTGTATCTCGCTGGTGGTGTTTGCGGTGATTGCGAATTTCATCTTCCAGCATGAGCAACTGCACTGGAACCACGCCGCGGCGGCTCTCTGTCTGGTGGCTGCGGTGTATTTCGTATTTATGAAGCCGTAGTGAGGGAGAAAGGGGTGAAAAGGTGATTGACAGACTGACGATAGACAAGATCATGGACGCCACGAACATCGTCGACGTGGTGGGTGAGTTCGTGACGTTACGGAAGGCGGGTGTGAACTACAAGGGCCTGTGTCCGTTCCACGATGACAAGACCCCGTCGTTCATGGTGTCGCCGTCGAAGCAGATCTGTAAGTGCTTTGCCTGTGGCGAGGGTGGTACGGCCATCAACTTCCTGATGAAGCACGAACAGATTACCTATCCCGAGGCCCTGCGCTGGCTGGCAAAGAAATACAATATAGAGATACAGGAGAAAGAACTCACCGACGAGGAAAAGAAGGAACAGAGCGACCGTGAGTCGATGTTCATCGTCAACGAGTGGGCGATGAAATACTTCGAAGATATCCTGAAGAATGATCCCGATGGCATCGCCATCGGCAAGCAGTACTTCCGCAGCCGTGGCATTCGCGACGATATCATTGCGAAGTTCAACCTCGGCTTCGCCCTGCCTAAGCGTGACGCCCTGGCCACGGCCGCCCAGAAGGCGGGCTATCAGCCGGAGTTTCTGGTGAAGACGGGACTCTGCTTTGAGAGAAAGACCTTCCCCCAACCCCTCCCTAATAGGGAGGGGAGTGATGACTCTCAGGGTGAGAATTCTGCGGATAAGCATACTACTCCCCTCTCTATTAGGGAGGGGCAGGGGGAAGGTCTTCTTATTGACCGCTACGCTGGTCGTGTCATCTTCCCTTGGCTGAACGTCAGCGGCAAGGTGGTGGCCTTCGGAGGGCGACTGCTCGACTCCCGTACGAAGGGCGTTCAGCAGAAATACGTGAACTCGCCCGACTCGGAGATCTATCATAAGGAACGTGAACTCTATGGACTCTATCAGGCAAAGAAGGCCATCGCGAAGGAGGACAGGGTATATATGGTTGAGGGCTATACCGACGTGATTGCCATGCACCAGTGTGGGCTGGAGAATGTCGTCGCCAACTCTGGTACGGCCCTCTCCGTGCATCAGATCAAACTACTGCGACGCTTCACCCAGAACATCACCTTATTATATGACGGTGACGAGGCGGGTATCCATGCCGCCATGCGAGGGACGGATATGCTCTTGTCGGAGGGGATGAACATCAAGGTGCTGCTGTTGCCGGATGGTGACGACCCCGACTCGTTCTCAAAGAAACATTCCGCCCAGGAGTTCAAGGACTATATCGAAAAGAACGCTACGGACTTCATCACGTTCAAGACGCGGCTGACGGTGGAGAACGTTAACGACCCCGTGAAGCGCTCTGAGGCTATCGGCGGCATCGTAAAGAGCATCTCCGTCATCCCTGACCAGATCCTGCGATCCACTTATCTCAGTGAACTCTCCCAGCGTTTGGGCATTAAGGAACAGACACTGCTCAACTCGATGAACGGGATGATCAGCAAGGAGATCGAGGAGAAAGAAAAAGAAAGATCGAGGAGTGTGGAGAGTGGAGTGAGTAGTGAGAATACTTCTGCCACAAATCAGCCGCAGGACATATCTCACTCCTCACTCCTCACTCCTCACTCCTCGGAAATCGAATCTCTGCTCATCCAGTCCGTCGTCCGCGATGGTGAGAAGGTTATCTACGAAGGCATCGAGACCGAAGACGGCCAGACCATCAACCTGACAGTGGCGCAATATATCGCCTATGACCTCGGCCAGGATGGTCTGTCGTTCCACGACAACCGTTATAATACGATTCTTTCAGAGGCTGCTGCCCATAGTGGGGAGGGAGGATTCAAGGCGGAAGAGTATTTCATGCACCATCCTGATATTGCCATCAGTTCGCTGGCAGCAGAACTGGCCATCGACCGTCATCAGTTGACGCCCGGTTTCCAACCTAAGGAACGGGAAGGCGGCCTCCGTCAGCGGGTCATTCACCTCGTGCTCGACCTGCGGATGGATATCATCGAGAAACGGCTCAAGGAGATCCAGGCACAGTTGAAGACCGTTGGCAGCGACATGGAACGGATGAAACAGTTGCTGGAGGAGTTCCGTGACACCCAGCAGATCCGTGACGCCCTCGCCCGCCAGTTGGGCAATGATGTCATCAGGTAATCATAAAGCTCAAAGTTCAAAGTTCAAAGTCCATGAGTTGGAACCTGATATTTGTCATCGTCTCGCAGTTGATCGCCATCCTGGCTATTATCCATGTGGTGCTCGACAATCGCCAGCCAGCCAAGACCCTTGCCTGGGCGCTGGTCATCTGGTTCGTGCCGGTGGCTGGTGTCGTGTTCTACCTCTTCTTCGGCATCAACACCCGCAAGGAGCGCTATGTCAGCGAACGGAGCATGAACCAACTGACGAAGCGCTCGATGCTGGAGTTCGTCGAACAGCAGAACCTCCGGCTGCCTGAGCGGCAAAAACCGCTTATCGACCTCTTCATTAACCAGAATCTCGCCCTGCCTTTCAAAAACAACCAGGTGGACATCTATACCGACGGCTATCAGTTCTTTCCTGCCTTGTTGCAGGAGATCAGCAAGGCCCGTAGTCACATCCACCTGGATATGTATATCTTTGCCGACGATGCTTTGGGTACGCTGATTGCCGATGCGCTCATCGCCAAGGCCCGTGAGGGGGTGGAGATACGTGTGGTCTACGATGATGTGGGCTGTTGGAATGTTAAGCGGCAGTTCTTTGAACGGATGCGTGAGGAGGGCATCGAGGCGGTACCGTTCATGCCTGTTCACTTCCCGTCGTTCACGAGTAAGGTGAACTACCGCAACCACCGTAAGATCATTGTCATCGACGGCTTGGTAGGGTTTATCGGAGGCATGAATTTCGCCTTGCGTTATGTGAAGGGATCGAATGGTCACCCATGGCGTGACACGATGCTTCGAGTGGTGGGGGGTGCTGTGAATGTCTTGCAGCGGGCTTTCCTCGTAGACTGGTATTTCGTGGACCGTACCTTGCTCTCCGACCGTAAATACTATCCGCAGCATACTTCTGAGTCTGGAAGACAGACGGAGAACAACTGCCTCATACAGGTAGTGACCAGTGGTCCGATCACGCCTTATCCGGAGATCATGCAAGGTTTCGTGCGTATTATCACGGGTGCCCGTCGATACCTTTATCTCGAGACCCCTTATTTCCTGCCTAACGACCCCGTGCTCTTTGCCTTGAAGACGGTGGCCTTGGCAGGGGTCGACGTGCGGGTGCTCTGTCCTAAGCATAGTGATGCCCGTTTCGTGGAATGGGCCAGCCGCAGTTATCTGCGTGAGGTCGTGGAGGCTGGTGTGAAGGTGAGCCTTTATGAGGCGGGCTTCCTCCATTCGAAGGTGATGGTGTGTGATGATGCGGTCAGCACCTGTGGCTCGACGAACCTCGATTTCCGCAGTTTCGAGAATAACTTCGAAGCCAATCTCTTCATCTACGACGAGGGCGTGGCTCTCAGGATGAAGAAGGTATTCCTCGACGATGAGCGGCAGTCCGTTGCCCTGACAGATCTGCCAGAGCGTATGCGTGCCAACTTCTTCATCCGTCTGTGGGAGAGCATCACTCGCCTGATGGCTCCTTTGTTCTGAAAATCGAGAAGTTGACGCTACCGTAACTGCGGTGCTCTACGAAGTGTGGATCGTTGGAGAAGTCGTGGTCTTTGCCATGCTCGAAGACGAAGATGCCGTCGTCTTTCAGCATTCCCTTCTCAAAGATGAGGCTGGGGATGGTTGGCAACTCCTTGAGGGCGTATGGGGGATCGGCGAAGATGAAATCATACTTCTGCTTGCACGATTTGATATAGCGGAACACATCACCCCGGAGACATTGAACATTGAACATTCTTGCGTCCCGTTGGTAGCAAGCGTCCTTCGGCCGAGCGGAACATTGATCATTGTTTCCCTGAAGTTTCTGCAGACATTGTTGGATGAAACGATGATGGTCGCGGTCGAGTTCGACGCTGACCACACGGCTACAACCACGTGAAAGGAGTTCGAGGGTGATGCTGCCCGTGCCCGAGAAGAGATCCAGTGCCTCTGCTCCCTCGAAGTCGATATACTGTGTGAGCACGTTGAAGATGTTCTCCTTGGCGAAGTCTGTCGTCGGCCTCGCCTTGAAACTCCGTGGAATATCGAAGTGTCGTCCCTTATATCGTCCTGTTATAATTCGCATATTTGTATGTTTACAGTTTACGGTTTAGATTTCCTCGCACGCCCAGACAATTGCCTATAGAAGTAATCATCTGTAAACCGTAAACTGTAAACTGTAAACCGTAAACTGTAAACATATTATTATATTCCTTTTACGATGAGTGTCATAAGGTCATACGGCATTCCCTTCACCTTCGTGGCAGGCGCCTGGTTGAATTCGGCAGCGGGGTTACTGAGATACACTTTCTGCAGATACATCTTCAACTCCTTCATGAGTTTCTCCTCTTCAGGCACCTCACCAGACAAATGCAACTCGTCGTGGAGCACGTCCATCCGCAACTGCTTCCAGACGTAGACGATGAAATACAGTGCGTCGTTGGCATGGGTCACCTCGAAGGTGTTGCAGAATCTGAAACGGTTCTGCTGGAAGGCAAACAAACAGAGTTGACGGTCAAAGAACGTGGCATAGAGTTTGTTGAAGTGACCAGTGAAACTACGCTGGTGCTTGTATCGCCAGATGGGGACCATGGCATGTGTGAACTGCACGTTGTCATAGTGGTCGTTGATGACGCCATACAGGTCTTTGTTGACAGGGAACAGGCAGACGGCCTTCAGATAGGGCAGCACGTTGAAGAGTATCTTTCTTGGCTCCTGGCTGGGGGCAAAGGTGTAGTTGTAGAGATCGTTGATGTGCTCCTCCTCAAACTGTTCTATGGGTACAAACATCGACGGCGTGTCAAGCACCACCTGCACCCGCTTGATGTCTGCCGATGGCAGGGATGCCGTCTTCAAGGCCTCCCGCAGGTTTGCAGCCATAGAGATGCCGCCTTTCACCACGTAGGGCTCATAGCGGAGCGGCTGGTCTGTCTCGACAGGATCAGGCAGAGTGAACGAGAGCGTGTTCCTCCCGATACGCATGATCAGTTTCTTATTTAGTATCTCTTCCATCCTACAATGTAATCATCTGTAAACTGTAAACCGTAAACTGTAAACAAAATCAACGTACCACGCTGGCGATGCACAAGGCGAGCAGGCCGAGTGCTACTAATGCCAGGATGATGTTGATGATCTTGTCTGATTTCTCCATTTCGGTGCAAAGGTACAAAAAAAAAGTAAAATCCACATGAAATTCTGCTTTTTCTTGTAAGCATGAGGAAAAATGTGTATCCTGTACGCCCTCTTCGGCGTGCCAGCCAGGCGACAAACTGTAGTTCCCTCAACACCTAACATGAATCGCCGGAAATGCCGATGTACAAAGGGTTTGAGGCATGTTAGGTGTTGCTCAAACACCTAACATACTCCTAACAAACAGGTAACATGACACCTCACATTCGGCATTAAGTTTTCACCGAGAAAGAATGATTTCTATGTGAGGTGTTATGTGAGGTCTATGTGAGGTGTATGTGAGGTGTTATGTGAGGTGTTGAAATGGCTTTTTCCCTTTATATACAGGGGTTTCGAGAGATTTATGTGAGGTGTTGGGCATTTTGGATAATCTCTCTCATTTTTTTAGGAAACACGATGATTTTGCAATGTCCGGATAGCAAAATCGGGGGTACGTTCATAGGGATGCCTTCTAAGGGTCGTTCTGATGCCTTGCACGAGTGTAAGGCATGCTTAGTACGACAGTAAGAGATGCCTGTTATGGGGGTATAACAGGCATCTCTAACTGTGTTATCAGGCATCTCCACGAGTGTTATCAGGCATCTGCAACAGTGTTGTCAGGCATGCCTCTTCTTGTGCAGACTTTATTTCACTACGAATTTCTTGCCGTTGCGGATGTAAATGCCTTTGCGTAGCGACGTGCCTGACTTCATCCGCAGGCCGCGCAGGTCGTAGCAGTCGTCGCTGGACTTGTCGGCGGCGACGGCGGTGATGCCGTCAGGTCCGTCGCCACCCCATGAGATCTCCAACGGCAACTTCAGCCACACATAGCGGTAGGGGGCTTCGACGATTCCTCCCTTGTCCTTGGCGGCGAAGCGCACCCAGCGGGTAAAGGTGACGGGGCTTGTCTGGCCGTCGATCAGGAACTTTATGGCGTCGACTCCCAACTGATAAGTGATGACGTGGTTGCCTGCCGTATCCATGTTCGGTGAATAGGCGGCCACGGCGAGGAGTTCCCATTCCGGTTCTGCCTCGGCACTCTCTTCGCCAGAGGTGGGCGGGGTGCCACCGTTGCCGAAGTCGTCGCTGCCGAAGTTGAAGATCTTCATGTCGTACCAGTTGTTCTCGTAGCCTCCTTCTGAGTTGTAGTTATAGGCCCACGGTGTCACGTAGGGGGCATCTTCGTTGGGCACATCGGTGTAGTAGTTGTCCTCGATGCAGTCGGCCCAATAGTAGTTGTCGAAGTCGGTCGCCGTCATGCCGGTCTGGCTTTGGATGAGGTCGGCGAGGGTGTTCCATTCCGTATTGACTTCGATATACTGTTCTGCATACTGGGCCTTCATCGTGGGATAATCGATGGTGACGCTGGCGGCGGGCCATTCCGGCTCGGGATCGTCAGGTGTGTCGGGATAGTCTGGGTTGATGGGGTAGAAGGGGGGATAGGGCCCCGTCGGATATGGCGCGTCGTAGTCCGGATAGTTGGTCAGCGTGAGGGTGTTGCCGCTGACTTCGGCCTGGACGTAGCGCCAGTAGTTGCCCTGGCAGAAATGCCAGGTGTCGTCGTCTGGCATCTTGTAGATGATGTTGAACCTGTAGATGCCGTCGCCGTATTTGCTGGCAAGGTTGAAGACTGCCTCGGCGTAGGCATTAGTGGCTGTTTCGAATGTGAAAGGATCGTAAGGGACCATCAGGTCGGTAGTGCCGTCGGGCTTGAAAAGGGCTATTGCAACCTGTGCCTTGGTGTTTTCAAGCAGGGTGTTCTCGATGGTCCACGACAAGCGGATGCCGGTAAAGTCGGCGGCGGCAGAGGTACGGGTCACCTGGAGTTGGCTGACGGCTTCCATCTTGCTGATGGAGAATAGCGGGAAGTCGCGCTTGTTGCCGGCGGTTGGTTGGATGCCGATGACGGCCGTCAACTCGGTGTTGTAGGCATGGCCGCCAACAGTCAGGTTGGTCATGGCGAAGTAGCCGTTCTCTCTTCCGCCATAGCCCCAGTTCACGGCATAGTATCCTTCACTGTAGCCATGACAGATGAACGCGTGCCCGTCGCCCTTTTCGCCATTCTCCTGGCCGGCGAGGATGAAGGGGCGTCCGCTGCTCAGTTCGCTGTAGAGCAGATCGTCCCATTCTGTGGAATTATATGATTTGCGACAGGCACAGTGTACGCCCTTGTCGAAGCCGAACTGGTTGGCTAATGCGACGGGGATGATGCCTGAATAACTCGTCGTCATCTGGCTGCTGTAATTCGCCTTGACGGCCTGTCCGCAGTAGCGCACGAGGACGGCGGGGTCATAGTCTGACATGTTGTCGTAGTCCACATAGTTGGCTTGCAGGGCATCCAGTTTAATGCCGTTTTTGTCTGTATAGCCCTCAAGGGCCGGCAGGTTCGTCGGATACTTGTGGAAGGCCATCAACTGGGCCATGGCCAAAGGCACGCAGCCGGCGAGGCATCCCGACGGGCAGTAGTAATTGTAGGGCGCTGTCTGGTCCCACGAGAACGACATCATCGGCGCCACGTCGGGCTTCTTCTCGTCGGCTCTGGTGAGGGTGCTCTCTGCCGTCGCGCCGGAAGCGATATGGGCGATGCTCTCGTCGTAGAGGCTGAGCCACCACTTCATGTCCTCCGGCATCCGGCTGTAGTCGAGCCGGCCTTCGTGGCTGTAGCCGAGAACCTCCTGGGCGCGGCTGTCGCCGGCGATGATCACGAAGCCGCCGTCGCCCTCGGCGTTAAACAGATAGAGGTGCTTGTAGGGGCGCTCGCTGGCACTGCCGCGGACGGCTGCCTTCTGGTTGAGGCTCACGACGGTTTTACCCTTGAAGAATCGCTGGGCTTTCTCGAAAGCCTCCTGTTCGCTGATGGGCTGGGCGCTGAGCCCGAGCATGGACAACAGAGTCACAAAAGTTAAAATAGATCTTCTCATACTCATTAAAGTTAGTAACGTGATTGCAAAAATACAAATTATTTTCGAGACTTCCAAACATTCCACGTCGTTTTGTCGAAAAAAAAGATGTACAGATGACCTTATGTCTGAAAAATACTGTATCTTTGTGCCCTTGAAATGATTCACGACGAACTTACATACCGCATCCGTCAGGCCTTAGGACTGGTGCCCACGGCGGAACAGGAGCAGGCCATCAGCCTGTTCGCACAGTTCATGACAGACCGTGATGAGCAGGTGGTGATGATCCTGCGCGGCTCGGCCGGCACGGGTAAGACCACGCTGGCGGCGGCTGTCGTGAAGGCTCTGGCGGCACTGAATCAGAAACTGATCCTGCTGGCGCCCACGGGCCGTGCGGCGAAGGTCTTCTCCCTCTATGCCGGCCATCCCGCCTATACCATCCACCGCCGCATCTATCGCCAGAAGTCGGCTGGCGACCTCTCGGCTTTTAACCTCAATGCCAATCTCAATCGCGACACCTTATTTATAATAGATGAGGCCTCGATGATATCGAACCAGGGTTTTGGCGAGTCGGCTTTCGGCAGTGGCTTCCTGCTCGACGACTTGATGCAGTTTGTGTATAACGGCCAGAACTGTCGCATGCTGCTCATTGGCGACAAGGCCCAGTTGCCGCCGGTGGGCGAGGAGGAGAGCCCTGCGCTGATGGCCGGCGTGCTCCGAGGCTACGGCATGAAGGTGTATGAGTGCGACCTGAATCAGGTGCTCCGCCAGAGCGAGGAGTCGGGGATTCTGTGGAATGCGACGAGGATTCGGGGGTATTTTTCGAGGAAGGAGGAAGGAGAAATGAGGAATGAGAATAGTGCTGTGGCAGAATCTGTACCTGACAGTAATCTCCTTCCTCCTTCCTCCTTCCTCCTTCCTCGAATCAGAATAAACGGTTTCCCTGACGTCGCCATCGTCCCAGGCGACGAACTGATAGAAAGCCTGTCTTCCAGTTACAGGCAAGTGGGCATGGACGAGACGATGGTCATCACCCGCAGCAACAAACGGGCGAACATCTACAATCAGGGCATCCGCAATATGGTGCTCGACCGTGAGGAAGAACTCTGTCGTGGTGACCAGTTGATGATCGTGAAGAACAATTATTTCTGGATTGATAAGTTTACAGTTCTTTCTGAGGAAAGCGCCCCTTCGGGTCGAGCGGACGGTTTACAGTTTACAGATGATTACTCTGCTGCTTCACAAGGGCTTGCCAGCAAATCAACTGTAAACTGTAAACCGTCAACAGTAAACAAAATCTCCTTCCTCGCCAATGGCGACCGTGCCGTCGTGCAGCGTGTCAGGAACATCCACGAACTCTATGGCTTCAGGTTTGCCGAAGTCACGATGACCTTCCCTGACTATGACGACTACGAACTCACCGCCACCGTCCTTCTCGATACGCTCACCTCCGAGGCACCGGCCCTCACCCGTGAGCAACAGGAGCAACTCTTCAACGCCGTGATGGAGGACTATGCCGACATCCCCGTCAAGGCAGACCGCATCAAGAAACTGAAGACAGACCGCTACTACAATGCCCTGCAGGTGAAGTTCGCCTATGCCGTCACCTGCCACAAGGCCCAGGGTGGGCAGTGGGCGCATATCTACCTCGACCAGGGCTATATGACAGACGATATGCTCACCCCCGACTATATCCACTGGCTCTATACCGCCTTCACCCGAGCCACCGAAAAACTCTTCCTCGTCAACTGGCCGAAGACACAGATTGGTGTGGAGTAGACACCTGTTAAATTAGTCGTTCGCGCTGATCAACCTCGATGAGTTCGACTGTGTGACCCAGCGCCAGCAGATTGTCCTGAAATATCTCGTCTCGACGGCCGACCTGAAATACCGTCCGCCCTACGGCAAGGCCTATACCGCGAACCGCCGCTATGCCTTGTTCATCGGCACCACCAATGATCAGATGCCGCTGACAGACCCAACGGGTTCACGTCGTTTCGTCTGTGTCGGCATCGACGGCGACATCGACTTCCTGTCGCCTGTACAGCACGACCAACTCTATGCCCAGTTGATGCAGGAGATCCGCCGGGGTGAGCGCTACTGGCTGACGAAGGAAGAGGAGCGCATCCAGAACAAACGCACCACCTCAGACACCCTCTACTGGGTGAAGCGGAAGGTTTGAGTCGGGCAATGGATGAAACTGAAGGCAAAGCCGTATTAACATAATTAATCCCCGCCAATTGGCGGGGATTAATTATGCTAGTAGGTCACTTTGGGCTCCAGTTCCTTGGCCTGGTCGATCATCTTCTGGACCTCAGAGACGGCGGGCACTCGGCCGCAGATCTTGAACTCGGCGTTGACCTCCTCCAACTTCGGCTGCAGGTTCTCGGCCACACGATGGCGGAACTCCTTGACGGTGTCGACGCCAGCCTTCTCCAGCAGTTCTGCGAACTGGGGGCCTACGCCGTTGATACGGAATAGGTCGGCATGATTGGTCCAGCGCAGGATCAGTTTGTCGCTGATGCCGGTAGCCTCGGCCAGTTCCTGGCGGCCCTTGGGGGCTGCGCACTTCTCGAGCAGTTCGCTCACCTTGTTGATACCTGCGGCGGTCAGTTTCTCTGCATACACGTCGCCTACTCCCTCGATGTCAATAATCTTGTAATCCATAATCTTAAAGTTTTTGAGTTAATGAATGATTCTGTTTGTTGGTTTATTAGGCAAAGTTATTAAAAAATTTGAACACAGAGACTCAGAGACATAAAGTTTTTTGATTTTTTAATAATAATCTCTGTGTCTTTGTGTCTCTGTGTTCAAAAAAAATTGTATTTTTGCATCCATTATGATGATAGTCTTATATATAATAATAGGTATAGTGGTCGGTGCTGTGGTACTCTATCTGCTGATGGACCGAAGGATGGATGTGCTGCGCATCGAGGGCGGAAAGAAGGATATCGAACTCTCGATGAAGGGTGAGCAACTGTCTGAGGCCACGAGCCGGGTGAGGCATCTGGAGGCTGAGAACAAGTCGCTCAATGCCAAGGCGGAGAGCCAGTCGAGGGAACTCGAACTGGTACGCCAGCAGATGGGGGAGGAGTTGAAGCGCCATGAGGAGCGTTTCAAGAACATGGCCCAGCAGTTGCTGGAGACGAGCGCTGCCAAGTTGAAGGAGCAGAACGCTGAGACGATGATGGGCATCACCCAGCCGCTGCGCGACTCGATGGAGCAGGTACGCAAGGCCATCCACGAGAACGATGAGAAGTCGGCAGGCTATTCCGCCAGTTTCGCTGAGCAGATCAAACAGATGCTGGCGCAGACGCAGCAGTTGGGTGAGAAGACGGAGAGCCTGACGAACGTGCTCAGACGCGACAACAAGATTTCGGGCAATATGGGTGAGATTATCCTTGGCGACCTGTTGGCCTCGCAGGGACTGACGGAAGGTATCCACTATGAGGTGCAGGCACGGCTCAGAGACGAGTTGGGACGTCCGTTGAAGAATGACGAGACGGGTAAGGAGATGCAGCCCGACGTCATCCTGCACTATCCGCAGGGCCAGGACGCCATCGTCGACTCGAAGGTGTCGCTCGTGGCCTATGAGAAGTACGTGAATGCGGAGTCGGCAGAGGATAAGGAGCGCTATCTGCAGGAGCATATCAAGAGTGTGCGTCAGCATGTGAACGAACTGGCCCGCAAAGACTATTCGAAGTATATCAAGAACGGGCGCGAGACGGTCGACTTCGTCATCATGTTCGTGCCCTTCGAGTCGTCGCTGCAGTTGGCACTCGCTAACGATCCCACCCTTTGGCGTGATGCCTTTGAGAAGAAAGTGTTCGTGACAGGCGAGCAGAACCTGTTGGGCATCCTCCACATGATCCATATCGCCTGGGTGCAGAACCAGCAGGCGGAGAACCAGCAGAAGGTTTTCGGCCTCGCTGAGCAGTTGCTCGACCGTTTGGGAGACTTCATCCAGCGCTATAACGACCTCGGTGAGAAGATCCATAAGGTGCAGGAGGCCTACGACAGCACGAACAACAAACTGATTACGGGCCGTCAGAGTGTGGTGCAGAAGGGGCGTGAACTCGTCGACCTCGGCGCGAAGGAGAATGCGAACAGGAAGATCCCCATGCCGGAGGTGGGGCTGGAGTAGTTTTTGTTTATAGTTGATGGTTTATAGTTTATAGATGATAACCTGGCAAGCCCTTGATAAATCTCAGATGACTATAGAAGTAATCAACTATAAACTATAAACTTTAAACTATAAACAAATGAAGATATATGTGAGTGAGCACATCTGGGACTTTGACCTCAGAGAGGCGCTGGAAGAGATATCGGCACAGCGGAGGGAACAGGCTCTCAAGTTTAAGTATGAGTTGGGTCAGAGGCAGAATGTGTTGGCATACCAGTTGCTGAAACAAGGCCTGCGCGAAGGATACGGCATCACAGAGAATCCTCTTTTTGAGTACAACGAGCATGGTAAGCCCGCCATCGTGGGCCATCCGGAAATATGCTTTAACCTCAGTCATTGTAAGGAGGCCGTGGCCTGCGTCATCAGCGATACTCCTGTGGGCGTCGATGTGGAGTCTGTTCGTTCGTATAAGGATGGACTGGCTCACTATACGATGAACGATGAAGAACTTCAAGTCATTCAGGCGGCTCCGAACCCAGACGTGGCGTTTATCCGCCTCTGGACGATGAAGGAGGCCGCCCTCAAACTGATAGGCACAGGTATCAGCGACGATCTGAAGACGGTGCTGCAGTTGAATCCTCATCTCCATTTCACGACTCACGAAACTTCCACTTATGTCTACACGGTCTGTGAATAAGTAAATCAATTTTTTGCAGATATTTGTGAAGAAAAGCAAAAATGCTTTGTTGATTATTGTTTTTTTCGTACCTTTGCACCCGAGCCATCACAATGATTTAAATTTGTATAGATTTTGAAGCGATTAGTTAGTATTTCGGTAGTTGCAGGTATGCTTATTGGCGGTTTGATGACAATAGGCTATCAGATGTTGCGTGAGCAATTCGTAGAGGAAGAGCAGGTGGAAGAAGTGCAGACAACCCTGGCAGGCTTGCCTGACTCCGTCAAGACAGAGATGGCGCTTAAACTGGAGCGTGAGGCTGTGCTGGAGCGTGTAAGGACCATCTACAGGGTCGTGAAGCAGGAGTGCATGTATATGGGAGGTTCTGTGGATAGTGATCTGCTCGACTTGTCTTTCTGTTCCAAGTCTTGGAACAAGTTGCTGATGGCTGTTCGCAGTAAAGAGCATAACACAGGTACGCTGTTCTTTGAGGTGAACAAATGGACGATGGCTTACGAATCGGGCTTGGTTGATTTCGATGAGTTTGAGGTCAGCGACCTGACTATTGGTCCTGATAATGAGCGTACTGCTACCGTCACGTTTATGGTCTATGACTCTGATTCTTATACACCAGCCCGTATAGAATTGGTGTATGAGGATGGGAATTGGAAGATTGACAACTTCTATCACCTTAAATACATGCTGAACATGCGTTCGATGATGTCGCAGTATCTGGGTAACGATATGCCCTATCTTATTTGATGGTGAGTTTAGTCGTGAACTCAAACGTGAAGGGGCGGATGAACGTGCCTGCCATCACGTAGTCTTTGTATTTAGAGGGATCAGTTATTAAGTCGGCAGCGGGGATGGAACCGCTGGCGCCTTTTTGGTTGAGAATGTTCACCACGTTTGCCGAAAAACTCAGATAGCGGTTCAAACGATAATCCACGCCTCCGAAGGTTTCCCAGCGTCCGTTGAAATATAAGGAGTTGGTCTTGTTGATGTATTGCTTGCTGAAATAGCGGGCACTCAGCCACACGCGCCAGTTGCCAAACTTGTAGGAGGGCTCAATCTCCAGTTCCGTCTTCGAGAGGGCGGTGATGGTCTTGTCTGTGAAATCGTATTCCTCTGTCACGCCGTCGCTGAAGGTGGGCGTAATCTTGAATTTCTTATATCTTGGGTCTCGGATGGTGAACATCACGTGGATGTTCAGACCGTCGACGGGAGTAATCATGGCGTCGGTAAGCCATCCCAGAGTTGCCATGTCGTAGAAGAACGGTGTGGTGAACGATTCGCTCATGCCGGCTTTCATGTCGCCGACGTCTTTCGTCAACACATGACTCAGGTTGGGACGCTCTTGTGAGTTCTTCATGCTGATGTAGGTAATTTGCGAGGTGAGGTCTATCCATCTGTTCTTCCAGTAGATGCCGCCACGGACATAGTGGGTGGGCATGCTCTCCTGGGTAGGGTAGTTGTAGGTGCCATAGTGGAACAGCTGCGAGTGGATGGTGGCGGTGGAGTATTCCGCCTGCAGGCCAAATCCCCGTATCAGGGCATAGCGCGCACTACCGATGATGGCATAGTTGAAGTGGCTGTTGCTGAAATGGTTCCTCACGACGCCTTCATCAGCGAGGCTGAAGCCGACATGACGGGCATTACCTTCGTACATGTCGTTGGCAGCGTAGCCACGTACGTTCAGATATTCCAGTCTGGCTCCGGCATAGAGCCAAAAATGCTCGTTGACGTTCCACTCATCGGAGGCCAGAGCGAAGAGTTTGTGCTCATGACCATCGTAGAATTCGGCGTAAGAGTTATAGGAGTAACTGGAACTGCCGTTGAGCAACAACTGTTTCGGGTCTTTCTTTACCTCGTGGCCAAGGAGATACATCGAGGTGTTGGTGCCTGCGGCGTTAAGCCAGTAGTCTACCTCTGCGCGCCAACTGTGGCGCCGGTCTTTGGAATTGCCCGTCAGTTCCGCATTGGTCATCCAGGAATGTTCGAAGCCGTCGAAATGCAGCATGCGTCGTGTCTGTACCTTGCCAGTATAGACCGTGCCGTCTTCGTAAGTATATCCGCTTTCGGCCGTGACGTCGCTTATACCCATGACGGTGGGAATGGAACGGAACGAGTGACCATGTTTGAACTTGCTGTGGACGGACAGTTTGATGCCGCTGTCCCATCGGTAGTCGAGCAGGAAGTTCACGTTGTGTATCTTGTTGATGTTCGCATCGTTGATATCCTGTTCCTCCATCAGGCCTGTCGCCACATCCAGGTATTTCACCTTGTCGTAGGCAGGGCGGTATTGGTCGATACCCAGCCTGAAGCCGTCATACGCCTCCACGCTACCGTCACCCACGAAGATAAAGGGGCCGTAAATCTCGTTGATCTCCTTGAACTGCGAATACTGGTAGATGAGGCCAGCCTTGCCACGACCTTCGTTCCAGGTCTTCGAGAGTGCCGCCTTATAGAAGTGGACGTTCTCCTGCAGGGCTGTCATGTCTAGGTGGTTGCTTCCGGGATCCATATTATGATAGGTACTAATGCTGAGGCCCCAGCCTTTTCCGACGGGCGTGGAGACATTGGCATCTATCGCATGACGGCCAAAGTGATTAAACGTGTAATTAATCTTGCCTTCTAAGGAGTCGCCGGCGAGTTTTGAATAACTGTCGACACTATAAGTGATGACACCGTATTTCAGCGCCATGTCCTGTGGCCCCGTAGTCCGCACAGACTCATGACTGACGCCGCTGTGCCACGATTTGTAGGGATAGACCTGGTAATTATAATAGGACACGGGAAGGCCGTCCTCATAGAGATAGGCGTGACCGGAAATAGGCAGGCCTAAGGATATCTGGCGTGGCTGTGAGACGGATGCTGCGTTCATCAGCACATTCCGGTTGTTATCACCGGAAGTGCTGACAACACTGTCGGCTACAACTTCCTGAGCCGTTGAGCAGATGAACGTCGTGATACCAAGAATGGCTGTAGTTACCGTTCTTGCGAGCCTCATAAACCAGCCTTATTTGACAAGGTTGCCGAGGATGTCGCGCGTCAGTTCTTTGGTGATGGAACGGGTGGCGGCACTGGTGGCATTCTTCACCACACGGCCTGTGGCTGAAGTCTTCGACTTCGTTTTCTTGCCCGTCACCTTGTCGCTGATGTAGGTGCCGAGGATGGTGGCCAACGTGCCAGTGACAGCGGTGATAATGGCTTTCCACACCTTACTCATCATACCGGGCTTCTGCTTGCCCTTGGCCTTCTCCTCTTCCTTGGCGGCTGCCTCTTCTTCCTGAGCCTTCATCTGCTCTTCGGCCTCGGCCATGATGATCTCGAAAGCACTCTCACGGTCGATGGGCGTGTCGTATTTGCCAGCGATACGGCTCTGCTTGATGATGTCGAGACGCTGACCTTCAGTGATGGCTCCGATCTGGCTGAGGGGGAACAGAATCTTCGCACGTTCCACAATGCCAGGAGCGCCCTTTGCATCAAGGAAGGAGACAAGGGCCTCACCAGTCTCGAGGTTCATGATGGCCTCGTCGGTCTTGAACTCGGGGTTGGCTCTGAAAGTGTCAGCAGCGGTCTTCACGGCTTTCTGGTCCTTCGGGGTGTAGGCTCTTAATGCGTGCTGCACACGGTTACCCAACTGGCCGAGGATGTTCTCGGGAATGTCCGTCGGACTCTGAGTGATGAAGTAAATACCTACGCCTTTCGAACGGATGAGGCGGATGACCTGCTCAATCTTGTCGAGCAGTGCCTTCGAGGTGTCGGTGAAGAGCATGTGAGCCTCGTCGAAGAAGAACACGAGTTTGGGCAATTCCAGATCGCCCACCTCGGGCAGGGTGGAGTAGAGTTCGGAGAGGAGCCACAGCAGATAGGTGGAGTAGAGTTTGGGCTGCATCATCAGTTTGTCGGCAGCCAGCACACTCATCACACCCTTGCCGCCTTCGGTCTGGATGAGGTCGTAGATGTCGAACGAGGGCTCACCGAAGAACTTGTTGGCTCCTTGTGTCTCCAACTGGAGGAGAGCACGCTGGATGGCGCCGACGGTCTGGGCGGAGATGTTGCCGTATTTCGTGGTGTACTGCTTGGCATGTTTCGACACCCAGTCGAGCATGGCCTGCAGATCCTTGAGGTCGAGCAGCAGCAGACCACGGTCGTCAGCGATGCGGAAGACGATGTTGAGCACACCGTCCTGCGTCTCGTTCAACTGGAGCAGTCGTGAGAGCAGCATCGGACCCATCTGCGAGATGGTGGCACGCATGGGATGACCCTGTTCGCCGAAGACGTCGTAGAATCTGACGGGACAGGGCTGGAACTGCGGGTTCTCAATGCCGAACTCGGGCAGGCGCTTCTCGATGAAACCGCTCATCTTGCCTGTCTGCGAGATGCCGCTGAGGTCGCCCTTCATGTCAGCCATGAAGCAGGGCACGCCTGCCTGGCAGAACGTCTCGGCCATCACCTGCAGCGTGACGGTCTTTCCTGTACCCGTGGCTCCGGCAATGAGTCCATGACGGTTGGCCATCTTACCTGTAATGCTGAGCGCACCGTTGGCGCAATGGGCGATATACAGCCCTCTCTCTTTGTCTAACATATTATATAATATTTAAGTTGTTCTGTTTGTTGATTGGCTTATACGTCGCGGTTGAAGAGCATGCGATATTCGACAGGCGTCATGCCGACCACCTCCTGGATGCGGCGCTGGAGGGTACGGATGTTCTTCAGACCGCTCTCCTCGGCAACGGCAGCAATGCTGTACTGGGGCTTGTCGCGCAGCAGACGCATCGCCAACAGCGTGCGCAAGTTGTCGAGATAGGCATCAGGCGAAGTGTAGATGCTGCTGCGACGGAAAAGACGGACGAGACGCTCATGGCTGACACCAAGGAGTTTGGCGAGGGCTTTCGAGTCGAAGTCGGGCAGACTCAGGACATTATCCTGCTCTACACGGATTTCGAGGAGGGCCATCAACTGACCGTCGTCCTGCAGGTCGGCATTGCGCTGACGCTCGATGTTCTTAGACAATATGTCACGGGCTACCTCTGCACGGCGGCGCAGTTCTACGTCTTCCTCCAGCCGCTGAGAGAGGTCGAGATTGCGCTCCACGAGGCGTATAATCTCGTTTTTCAGTTGGTCTACCTCATGGCGCAAAGCCTCGTTATCGGCTTGCATCTGTTTGATCTCTTTCTCTGTCATAAGCAGTCATAAGCAAAAAGGCTTCCGCTGTGGGAAGCCTTTGAAAGTTATTTGGATTAGTTGTATTTCAGTATCTGTCCCGGCATCAGGCGGATGGACTTGCCTATGCGGTTTAACTTGCATAGCGAGTCGACGGTGGTGTGACACTTGCGGGCGATGCTCTGTAGGGTCTCGCCCTTTTTCACCTTATGGAAATGTACTTCTGACGTGAAGGATGCAGAGGGGGCTGCGATAGCCATCTCAACGTCGTCCTCGTCCTCGTCGCTGTCAAAGCGTCCCATATTGCTGTTGCCGCTGACACCACGCAGACGAGTTGCCTGGGCCGACTCACGGGCGTACTGGCTGCGACGGAATGTGTAGAAGTCACCTGTGACATCCTGATTACGGAAGTCGAACATCAGCGCAGGATTGAGGGCCACACCACAGACACGGGTCTCGAAGTGCAGATGGCTACCAGTGCTGCGGCCTGTGTTACCACCCAGTCCTATGGGATCACCAGCCTTCACTTCCTCGTTCTCACGTACAAGTTGCTTAGACATGTGGCCGTAGTAGGTCTCCAATCCGTTATAGTGGCGGATGACCACATACTTGCCATAGCCACGCGGCTCATATTTCACGATGCGCACCTTGCCGCTGAATGCAGCACGGATGGTGTCGCCGATATAAACCTTGATGTCGAGTCCCTTGTGCTGGCGTCCCCAACGGGCTCCGAAGTTGGAGGTAATCACACGACTGTCCGTCGGCATGCAGAAACCTCTGAGGTCGATAGTGGTCTCGTCGGGAAGGGAGGAGCCATTATAATGTGTCAGTTCGTTATCCCACTCCTCATAGAGGTCACCGGCGGGATTCTCAAACAATTCCTGTTCAATCAGTCTATTGAGTACTATGGAGTCAACAGCCTTCATTTTCCTGTCTACTGGAGCCTGACGCGCTAACAGATCCTGACCTTGCGAAGGCAGGGAATTAAACGTCATCAATGCTAATAAAACTGTTGTCTTAAAAATCTTAATTGTTATCATTACGGGTTCTGGTTTGTCTTGTTAGAGTGAATAATTCGGTGCAAAGGTATAAATAATATTCTAAAAACATGCAGAAAGTTGTACGCGTTAACAACTTTTTGTGTTAGTTTAACACTTCAAAACTAAGATATGGCCGCCCAGTTGATGTTTGTCTTGCGTAATTGACGCAGCCGATACCATAGGATGGCATACTTTGGTGACTGGCAGTCGGGGTCGTCATCAATAATCTTCTGAGCCTCGTCGCGGGCCATCTGCACCAGTTGGCCGTCTCTGGCGATATCGGCAATCTTCAGGTCGAAGGCCATACCGCTCTGCTGGGTGCCCTCCAGATCACCAGGACCGCGAAGTTTCAAGTCTGCCTCTGCGATACGGAAGCCGTCGTTGGTGTCGCACATGATATCGATGCGCTTACGGGTCTCTTCTGAGAGTTTAAGTGGAGTGACGAGGACGCAGAACGACTGGTCTGCACCACGGCCCACTCTTCCACGGAGTTGATGGAGTTGGGAGAGGCCGAAACGCTGGGCGTCGAGGATGACCATGACGGAGGCGTTAGGCACGTTGACGCCCACCTCAATGACGGTGGTGGCAACGAGGATTTGTGTCTCTCCGCTAACGAAGCGCTGCATCTCATCCTCCTTGTCCTTAGGCTTCATGCGACCATGTACCTTGCTGAGGCGGAACTCAGGGAATGCCTGTCGCAACACTTCGAAGCCGTCTTCGAGGTTTTTCAGGTCGCTCTTCTCGCTTTCTTCGATGAGGGGAAAGACGATATATACCTGTCGGCCTTCATGAATCTGCTGCCGGATGCCATCATAGAGAGTGGTCATACGGGAGTCGAAGACATGGGTGGTACGGACGGGCTTACGACCTGGCGGCAACTCATCAATGACACTCACGTCGAGGTCACCGTAAAGGGTCATGGCAAGGGTGCGGGGGATGGGGGTCGCCGTCATCACGAGAACGTGTGGGGGATTCTCGCTCTTGCTCCAGAGTTTGGCGCGCTGGGCTACGCCGAAACGGTGCTGCTCGTCGACGACCACAAAGCCCAGGCGGGCGAACTGGACGGTGTCTTCGATGACGGCATGAGTGCCAACGAGGATGTGGATGGTGCCGTCGAGCAGGCCTTCGAGTACTTCCTCACGACGCTTGCCTTTAACGATGCCTGTCAGCAGGGCTACTCGCAGGTCCATCCCGTCGAGGAATTGCATGATGGTCTGCAGGTGCTGTTCGGCGAGGATTTCCGTAGGGGCCATGATGCAAGCCTGATAGCCGTTGTCGATAGCGATAAGCATGGACATCAGGGCCACGAGGGTCTTGCCTGACCCGACATCTCCCTGCAGCAGACGGTTCATCTGCCTGCCAGAACCTACATCAACTCTAATCTCCCTAATCACCCTCTTCTGTGCTCCCGTCAGTGGGAAGGGCAGATGGTCGCGATAGAACGTATTGAATACCTCTCCGACATGAGAGAATACATAGCCGCGATACTTACGGCGATGGTCGCTCGCATACCTTAATATATTGAGTTGTACGTAGAAGAGTTCCTCGAACTTCAGTCTGACACGGGCCTGTTCCAGGTCTTTGGCGTTCTGGGGATAGTGGACGGTGCGGAAGGCTTCGTCACGCCCCATGAGGTGGCGGCTGGCGATAATGAAGTCGGGCAAGGTCTCTGGCAGGGGCGGCAACTTCTCGACAAGTGTCTTGGTAAGCCTTTCCACGGCACGGGAGTTCAGCCCCGTCTTCTTCATCTTCTCCGTCGTGTTGTAGTAGGGCTGTAGGCCCATCGACGAGAGATCCACCTTCGAGGCGTCGTCGAGGTCGGGGTGGGTGAAGTTGATACGGTTGTTGAAGACAGTTGGCTTGCCAAAGACCACGTACTTGGTACCGATGCGATAGGTTTGCTTGGCATATTTCCCCCCATTGAACCACGTGAGGTCGCAGATGGCCGTGCCGTCAGTGAAGTGGGCGACGACTCGCTCCTTGCGAGGTCCCATGGCGAAGGTCTCGAAACTGAGGATATGACCCACGACCTGTACATAGGGCATGTCGCCCGTCAGTTCATGGATGGTGTAGACTTTTGAACGGTCTACATATTTATAAGGATAATATTCGAGCAGGTCACCATAGGTCTCGATGCCAAGTTCGTTGCTCAGCATCTTCTTGCGGTTAGGGCCTACGCCAGGCAAGAACTTGATGTCCTGATCGAGGATATCCATTATTTTTGTTTACGGTTTACAGTTTACAGTTTACAGAGGGCTTCCGCCACGACGATGTCGTAGGGCGTGGTGATCTTGATGTTCTCACGATTGCCCTCGACAAGCGTGATCTGATAGCCGTAACTTTCCACGACAGAGGCATCGTCTGTAAAGCCGTCGTTATAGGGCTGGTGGTTTGCAGCCTTAAGCAGTTGGATGTCGAAGGTCTGTGGGGTCTGCACCAGACGATACTCGCCACGGGGGACTGTGACAGAGCCCTCCTTTTCCAGATGGCGGACGGTCTCGACGACGGGTATGACAGGTATGACGGCCTTGGCCGTACGGGCTGTCTCAAAGCAGTTGCGGATGACCTCGATGCTTGGGAAGGGCCGTACGCCATCATGAACGCCTACGACACCCTCGGCATCGTCAGGCACCAGGGCGAGACCATTCTGTACAGAGTGGAAGCGTGTCTGCCCGCCGTTGGCCAGCAGATACTCCACCTGGAAGTTGTACTTCTGACAAATGTCCTGCCAGTAGTCCTGCTGGGCTTCAGGCAGCACCAGGATGATCTGCAGATCCTCAGAATACTCGCGAAATCGTTCCAGTGTCCGCATCAGTACCGGCTTGCCGCCTATAGGCAGGAACTGCTTGGGAATATCACTCCCCATTCGCAGGCCTTTGCCACCTGCCACAATGATGATGTAATCCATGATTAAGTGAAAAGTGAATAGTGAAAAGTGAATAATTTGCTACCGCCGTGATGGTGCGGTAGCAAATTATTCACTATTCCCTTTTATATGTTTCCTTTCATTAAATGGACAAATCGCATGCCTTCGGCAATCTGGTCAGAGGTCTGCTTGTCTACGAGTTGAGTCAGCAGTTCGTAGGCATACGGGAAGGCAGCGGCGGGACCCTCGCCTGTGGTGACGTTACCATCGACGGTCACGAGGTCGCCAGTATAGGTGGCTTTCGTCAGAGCCTGTTCGAAGCCAGGATAGCAGGTGGCACGTTTGCCATCGAGGATGCCTAAGGGTGCGAGCACGACTGCTGGTGAAGCACAGATGGCGGCAATCTTCTTGCCGGCGGCAAACTGAGCCTTCAGCGCCTCGCAGACACCCTCATGGGCAAACAGGTTGCTGGCTCCAGGCATGCCGCCAGGCAGCATCAGCAGGTCTGCATCGCTGTAGTCACTCTGTTCGAACTGGATATCAGCCTCGATATTCACGCCATGAGCCGACTCCACCAAAGGGAACTCCGTTGTGCTCACAGTGATAACATCCACACCACCACGACGCAGCACGTCGATGGGAATCAGGGCCTCGACATCCTCGAAGCCGTCTGCCAAGAATACATAAACTTTTGCCATAGTCTTTCTTTTTTAGGGTTTCGATTGCAAAGGTACTCTTTTTTTTTCAGACAAAAGAACAAAAGAAACAAAAAAATATATGTTCTTGTGTACTTATGTCTGAAAATTCATGTATCTTTGCAGGCAAAAGTGCAGAATTATGGAACATCCCAGACTCAAGTTTGCCCTTTTCGGCAACATCTATCAGACCAAGAAGTCGGCATCGATACAGAAGGTGCTGGCCTGTCTTTCCAACCACGATGCCGAGATTTACGTTGATAAGGAATACTATGACTTCCTGACTCTTGACCAGCAGATCAGCGTCGATGCCAATGGTGTCTTTGATGGCAATGACTTTGAGGCCGACTTTGTCATCTCCATGGGTGGCGACGGTACGTTCCTCAAGGCTGCCAGCAGGGTGAGGGAGAAGATGATTCCCATCCTTGGCGTGAACATGGGTCGCCTGGGTTTCCTGGCTGATGTCAGTCCCAGCGAGATAGAGCAATGTGTGGAGGCACTCTATGCTGACGACTTTGCGATAGAGAACCGTGCGCTGATCAAGGTAGAGACAGACGGTGATCCCTTCGACGGCTATGACTGTGCCCTTAATGATGTGGCCATCCTGAAGCGTGACACGGCCTCGATGATCTCCATCCGGGCCAACATCAACGGCGAGTATCTTACCACCTATCAGGCTGATGGTCTGGTCGTATCTACGCCTACTGGCTCTACGGCCTATTCCTTATCTAATGGCGGTCCTATCATTGTGCCTGGTACGAAGGTGTTCTCCATGACGGCTGTTGCTCCACACTCGATGAATATCCGTCCTATCGTGTTGTCTGATTCCTCTGAGATCACGCTGACTGTCGAGAGCCGTTCTCATAACTTCCTTGTCGCCATCGATGGCCGCTCAGAGAAGTGCAAGGAGGGTACGAGACTCACGATGCGGCGTGCTCCCTACGACGTGAAGGTCGTGAAGCGTTCGCGCCACAGTTATTTCAATACGCTGCGTGAGAAGATGATGTGGGGAGTGGATGCCCGTTGAATCCCTTTTCTTTGTCAGGCTGGTATCTGTATGATAAAACGGGCGCCGTCGTGGTAGTCCTTGTCCAACACGATGTTGCCACCCAGTTTGTGGGCGATGTTCTGGCAGAATGTCAGGCCTAGACCCAGTCCTTCGCTGAACTCGTCGATCTTCGTGAAGTGCGAGAAGATTCTGTCTTCGTCGCCTGGCTCTATGCCTTTGCCTGTATCCGTCACCGTGAGCAGCCATTTCCCGTCGGCCATGTCGCTGCTGAGGGTGATGCCTCCTTTTTCCGTAAACTTGTCGGCATTGAGCAGTATCTCCATAACGACTCTCTTGAGCAGGTCCTTATTGCTCTTCACGGTGACGTTCTGATCGATGCTCGACATGTAACTGAAGCCTGTTGCCTGGTTCGTGGGCTTGAATTCTGTGGCGATCTCACGGCAGAACTCGTGACAGTTGATGGCCTCGCTGTTGTTGGCGATGTTGATGCTGTCTATGTCGGAGAGTGTGATCAAGTGGTTCAGGCTGTTGGTGATGATGTCTGCATTGTGTTCAATACGCTTTGCCAGATCCTGTCGTTCTTCATTCGTCAACTCTTCATTCTGGCTGGCGAGGATAGTGGAGAAGCCGGCTACGGCGTTGAGTGGTGTGCGGATCTGGTGGCTTACGTTATGGATGAAGGCGGTCTTCATGCGGTCAGCCTCCTGAGCATGGTCGCGAGCCACTGTGAGTTGCTGGTTCTGTGCCATGAGTTCTCGGACGTGCTTCCTGCGGCTCCAGATGAGATATGAGAGGAAGAACACCACAAGCAGACTGGCACCCATGGCGACATAGGCCATCTTGTCGTAGGCTTCCTTCGTTTCCCGTCGCATCTGCTCAAGGTTGATGTCGTTGCTGATGTCGTTGATCTCCATCATCGAGATTTCTCCGTACCATTTCTCCCTGGCCTTGATCAGTTGTTTCAGCGCTTCCGCCTCTGCTGCCTTGTCGCCCTGCATCTCGTAGATCTTCGTCAGGAAGAGCAGTTGGTCAAGGCGGGTTGTCATCTTGCTGTTAATCTCCAGCGCATCGTTAAAGCGCCCCTCGAAGCAGGCCAGTCCCTGCTCAACGTACATCTCGTAGGTGTTGTTGTAGTCCTTCGCGTCGCTCTGTTTGATGCTTTTGTTCTTGTTGTAGGCATTCATGAAGCCTTCACGGTCTTTCTTTCCGAACTCGATGATGCATTTCATCTGCAATGCGGCGCTCAGATTGCGGTTGTCTTCGCTGATATTGATGCATTTGTCGATGTAGATGGTGGCTGAGTCGGGACTGTCGAAGGCGAGGATGTTCGCCAGCAGCATATAGATGTTGCTGGCCTCCGCACGGTATTCTTTCCTGTCGTTGAGTTTCTCAAGCGCCTGGTTGAGGTATTTCTTGCACATCGCGATGTTATTCCTGGTGCCGTAGAACACACCCATCAGGTAGTCCATACGGTATTCCTCGTCGAGATGCTTGTTGTTCTTGATGTAGTCGTTCATGTCCTCCGTCTTCTTCAAGGCTGAGTAGAAATGGTCATTGTTGATGTCGTAGACGATCTCGTTCTCCCAGGCTGTGAACATGTCGTGCCATCTTTCTTCCGCCTTATAGTATTTGCGCAATTTGTTGATGGCGTCGCCGAAAGCCTCTTCGTCTGTGGTGTCAAAGTATTTGTATGCTTCCTTTCGAAGCCTTTCTTCCTCAGGGTCTTTTTTTTCCTCGGCGAAAATCGGTGCCAGACAGAATATTAGAATGGTCAGCAGTAGCGCTGTCCTGTATAGATAGCAGCAGTCTATAGGCGATGATTGTTTTCTCTTAATCATTGGTAGGTCCATTTCTTCGATGCAAAGTTACATATTATTCATGATATAACCAAATGTTTTTCTGATTTTTTTTTGTCCATTCTTGATGACGATACCCACATCGACATTGAAGCCCCTGCGGATGAGATCTTTTCCGTAGCAATTCTGCCACATATTGTTCTCTTTGTATAACCATTGCATAGGGTTTTAAGTTAGTACCGATGCAAAAAGAGTCGAAAGTTCGACTGTTTTTGCAGTGCAAAGTTACGGTATTAATTTGAAACCACCAAATCTTTTGCTGATTTTTTAATCTGTCCCAGCGACTAAGCACATCTGGTAGTCATTAAAGTCATTAGTCATTAGTCATTAAGGAGTAAGGAAAAAGATGATTTTAGATTATATTATTATATATATTATCATATATATAATAATATAAAAAATAAGAAGAGTCTAAGAAGAGATTTAGGAGAGAGTCTAATAAAAATATGCAAAGTGCTTAAATGACTAATGACTAATGACTATCATGACTGCACCGGGGTCACCTGCGATCGCATATCGGGCAAGGCCGACTGCCACGACTCTGATACGATCGCAATGCCGGGCAAGTACGACCACCCACGACTCTGATATGATCGCAATGCCGGGCAAGCCTCGACGGAATATCTTCCGTGTCTCGCGCAGATGCTTCCCGCTTTATAGCGCCAGGCATCACCACGCCGCACGCCAGGCATCACCACGCCGCACGCCAGGCATCGCGTCGCCGCACGGCATGCGGCGCATCAGGACAGCCTACGGTAGTAATTATTTCCCCTCCTGAGTTAGGAGGGGTTAGGGGTGGTCTGAACAGGCGCAGGGGCTCTCTCCCTAAAACAGGGGGAGATGGAGGGGTCTCATTGGCCCTTGTTCAGACCACCCCGCCCTACCGGGCTCCCCTCCTAAATCAGGAGGGGAAGAGATTACTCTAAGCGCAGACCTCCACCTCCTGAGTAATCTCGCGCCCCCGCACCCCGAGTATAATCTCGCACCCCCGAGTGTAATCTCACTCCACACTCCTCACTCCTCCCTCCTCGAAAAACCCTCCCTCCTCGAAAACCCTCCCTCCTCGAAAAAAGCCAAAAATAATTGTAAAATCTTTTGGTTGTTTCAAAAATTCTTCATACCTTTGCACCGTCGAAGATAAGAAAGAAAAACACTATGAGTCAAAAATTCAAGAAAATTCAGAACAAGAACGATGAGTCGACGGCCTATGGCAAATGGTTCGCCACGGCGGTCTACGACCAGCACTTCATCGAGACCGAGGAACTGGCCAACTTCATCCAGACGCAGGCATCAGTCAAGAAGTCGGACATCAAGGCCGTGCTCGACGAACTGGGCAGCGCCATGAAGCACTTCTTCGAACTGGGTCAGAAGGTGAAACTCGACGGCATCGGCATCTTCAAGGTCGGCTTCTCCAGCATCGGCACCACCGAGAAGGAGGACTGCGGCGCACAGACCATCACCACCCGCCGTGTGCTCTTCCAGCCCGAGACGGAGCGCGTGGTCGTCGGACAGAAGGTGAACAAGCAGGGCAAGATCAGCCAGAAGTACGTCGTGGCCAAGTCGCTGGTGAAGGACGTGACCTTCGAGGAGACCTACGACACCTCTCTGCTGCCCGAGAGCGACAGCGGCGACACCTCCGGCGGCGGCAACGGCTAAATCTCGGGGGCGCGGGGTACGGAGGTACGAGAATAGACTAAGTGCGGAGTTTTCTGCCGAAAGAGTAACCTCTTCCCCTCCTGAGTTAGGAGGGGAGCCCGAAGGGCGGGGTGGTCTGAAGAAGCGCCAGTTCTATGGCTTGACAAGCGAGCATTAGCCCACGTTCTTGCGTCCCTTCGGTAGCAAGCGGCAAAGCCGAGCGCAGACCACCCCTAACCCCTCCTAACTCAGGAGGGGAAGAGATTACTCTAAGGGCAGACTATCCCGCAACAGAGTAATCTCGCGCCTTCAGCCTCGAGAGAGGCTGTCCCCCGCGCCACCGCACCACCGAAAAAAAAAACGAAAATCGTATGAAAAAGCAACGCATCATCGAGTTGGCGGTGAAGGTTCTAGTAGCCGCGCTCACGGCCTTCCTGACGGCCATCAGCACTACTTCGTGCTTGGGCCACGGGCCGATCGTCATCTGAACGGTGCCCACACCACGGGCCACCACAGGATAATGAAAAACGAAGACCGACAACAACAGAGAAAGCGAGCCGCAAGGCCCGCTTTTTCTTGATAGTAACGGAGGCTGGCTCCATCTTCGGAAGTCATTAAGTCATTAGTCATTAGTCATCAAGGAGAAACATATCACGCGAGGACAGGATGTACGCTTTTATCTGCCAGGTTGGTTGCCGCCGCCACCGGACCAGCACGGGAGAAAACATGTAAATCGAAATTTCGATTGACATCGAGCGCACAGAATTTCAAGTCCCGCAGAGCCGATGGAGCAGCGAGAGCAGAACCATGTCTTACATGAGTTATGCCGAGTCGCGACAGAGGAAGACGAAAGTCAAATAAAGGAAATAAAAGAAAGTGCCTTCGGCACAGGCTGCGCACAACAAGTGAAGCGAAATATTTCCTTTATTTCTTTAATTTCTGCGGGACAATTAACTGTGTTTGGGGACAGATTCTGAGTCATAGCAGCCGTCATACCCAAGAATCTGTCCCCTCTATGTTGGAAAATCTTAGGTTGGCATAGCCCTTAGAATTTTAGTTTTTAAAGCCAATTAGAGGACTTAGGTAGGGTGCTTTCCCTTTAATAGTAGTGTTAGTCATAATTCCAAATTTTAATTGATTCTACGTAACTTATCTGAAAATGGACTGATTCATAGTAAAAATGAGGTGCGCACCTACGAAGTCACTTTGAATCAATCTCTTAACAAGTATATGCTTTTTTCTAGATAATCCAATCCATTAGTACCGATATGTGAATAACTAATTAGAATTGACCTATAAGTATAAATAAAGGGTAGCAACGACGTGCCACCCTCTTACTTATTCTCAGATTGACATTACTTAGTCAAGTTTACAATTCCATATTCTGCTGTACCCTCTGTACGGTAGTAACCATCCCAGTATTCTAATTCTATTGAGTTGGCTGTAACATTTTTAAAGACAATACGACTGTATGAACGGCCGTTGTAAACTACTCTATAATCATTTTCTTTATTTCGAATTAGTTCCCTAATTTCATCGTATTCCTTCCCATGGTCGGTGTAGATGAACCTCCACGTATAGTTATCACCATTCTTTGTAAAAATCCAAGTCTCATCAGCATCCATCGTATATGAATCAGAATAATCAGGAGCATTTTTCTCACTATCCCAATCATACCATATTTGAGACTTTGGATGCCAAGTACCCTCAATAGAGGCAGAAGAACCTCCACCACCATTATCAACATCATCATCACTACCTCCACAAGCGGAGAAACTTACACTCATAAGCACTGTGAGGAGTGCAATTCCAATAAATCTTAATGTTTTCATAAATCTTGTTTTATTTAAAAGATTAGTATAATTTAACTCCATGCCAACCAATCCCAAGAAGTCAGCGGTTAATAGTTTAAAGAACGTGGGACTACTGCCTATTATCACCCCAGAGGTCGTGGATTACCTATCAGCCAATAATGAAGCAATAGCCCACGCATTGAGGTATATCATTCCCATAAAAGGGTACAATAATCCCAAACGTGAGCATATTGCCATTACCCTTGCTGATTAGAAATTTTCCACGTTTCTGAGGAAGGATAATTTCAATCGCTCTTTTGTCAACTGAGCCATTAAAACGCACATCTGCACACAGGTGTACTTGAAACTCGTCGCCAAAGGTAGCAATAATATTTTATATTTAGCAAAAAAACTACAAAAAAGTAGTAAATTAAGTGATTTTTGTTTCTTAACTTGAGCAAAACGGCTTCAAAATAAAAGGTAGAGCACCATTTCTGATGCCCTACCTAACTATTAAAGATTGAACTCCGACTTTATCCGTTGTACTGAGCTTATTCCTTTTCCTGTGAGTTTAGCAACATTACGGATAGAGTAACCACGTTTCAGATAGCTAATGATGTCGTGGTACTAGATCACGGGGTCGGTTCTTGTGATCATTTTACAAGGTAATATATTTGTAGAATTGAGGACAAATTTGTATCTTTGCCGTCGAAGACTAATATCTTGGGGCGAATATGGCACGACAGTTAAGGAAGAAAAGCGGAACGGGAATTTACCATGTGATGGTCAGAGGCATCAACCGTCAGGACATCTTTGAGGACGAGGAAGACTATTTACAGATGGTTTCCATCCTCAGGGCTCTGTCCGATAGGCATGACGAGCAAGGTCTGAGGCTTCCGCCGCTCTCAATATTTTACGCGTATTGTCTGATGAGCAACCATCTTCATCTGCTACTACGGGAACAAGAAGAGGAGGTCAGTGATGTTGTGAAGAGAATCGGCGTGACATACGCCCACTATTTCAACAAGAAATACGAGCGTAGTGGTCATCTGTTTCAAGACAGGTTTCGAAGTGAGCCTGTTGACAGCCTTGAGTATTTCGTGACCCTGTCAGTGACAGTGAAATAAAATCATTTCTTGTTGATAGTCAAGGAATTGTTAATCCTCTTATGGTTCAAAGTCTTGAGAAATCAAGACGCAATGAAGTGCTTAGGACTATGCTCTCTTTGGGGGCAGGAATCCGACAACTGTCAAGACTAACTGGTGTTTCGTTTGGAGTAATTCAAAAGTTGGCAAAGTGATCAGTAGAACCGACCCCATGATCTTTTAAGAAAGCGTATTTTAAAGGATGGAATCTTTATCTTCTGAGAGCAAAGGCATTGGTCAGGAGATTTCGTGACAGTCACAAATTGTCCTGACGTGACATAAATTAATGAATTCAGAGATGAAGTTACTTTATAAGAATATACATCTTGGAGCAATAGCGACATTCTATGTGATTGCTCTGATTCTGCGCCTGACAACCTTGTTGCTCAGTAACAAGTATCCAGAACTTAGGGAGAATTATGCTTTCCAACTTTCAACAGGCCTTGGACCGATTGTTGGTGCATTCATAGCAATGGCTATTTTTAAGCGCAAAACGGAATACACGCTTGCCGGCAAGTCGGTTTGGAAATCCGTCGCGACCATCCTCGTGCCATGTGTCGTGTTTGGCATCATTGGAGGATTTGACACAGGCATATTATGTTTGCTGGCATTCGCCTACGGACTGTTGGAGGAATACGGATGGCGCGGATACCTGCAGTATGAACTCCGAGGTTTGCCAGCATGGCAATATGTCCTTATTATTACGGTGATGTGGCTACTATGGCATTTGGATTTGGATCAGCGCAATCTATCAGTATTCTTCCCGCTCTTACTATTCGCTTCATGGGGAATAGGAAAGGTCGCGTCTGATACTCACTCGCTGCTTTTCTGCGCGGCATTTCATGGTATTGTTAACTTCTCAAAGCATGGACTTCTTTCCGACACAGCCTACCTTATCGCTTTTATTGGTGTTATCGTTTTCTGGATTGCAATATGGTACTTCATTAGTCGAACGCCACAACACAGGGTTCCTGACCCCTTGTGTTCTTATTGAGACCACCAAACTTTTAACTAAAAATTAATAATGTCACATCGTAAAGCAGCGTTAGCCAATTCCAAATTGATTTGGCCAATCTGATTATTCCTGGGCGCAGAAGGTCAGGAACCTTTGCGCCTGCTCATTTATTAGGGTCTAATTGTATATAGTTGCATAAATATTTGGTGGAATGAAGTTTTGTGTGTACCTTTGTCGATGGAAATAATAAACCAAGCAGAATTGTATGTCAAGAGGGGAATCTATATGTAGTGTGCTGAAGACCATCCGTAAGCAGGTGGCCGATGCCAATGGGATTGAGTACGAGCCGCGCGAGTGCCATCATCAGGGTGACTGTCGCGGAACTTGTCCTGCATGCGAGGCTGAAGTGAGATATATTCAGAAGCAGTTGGATATCCGACGACAGTTGGGCAAGGCTGTTGCCGTTGTTGGTATTTCTGCTGGCCTTGCAGCGCTGTCTGGTTGTACTAATAAGCCAAAGAATGTAGACAAAGAAGAGATAGAATCTTCTCAATTATCGGAAGGTAAAGTGGAAAAAATATCGACACATGACAGTATTTATGAAGAATTATTGGCTGGCCAAGTCGATTATTCAAATGTCGAAAAGGTTCCCATATCTACGAATAAACGCACTGCAAAATTGACAGTTCCAAATAATAACGATAAACTAATCGTGGCAGAAGAACCAGAACCACCACTATTGGGTGATGTTGGTCCGATGCCAGAATTTCCAGGAGGAACAGAGAATTTACTTGAATTTCTAAAGGAGAATATACACTATCCTAAGATAGCAGAAGAGAATGGTATACAAGGTAGAGTTGTTGTTACCTTCGTAGTAGAAAAAGATGGTAGCATCGGCAAAGCAAAAATAGTCAAGAGTGTTGATCCATCGCTTAATGAAGAGGCAATACGTGTATTAAAACTATTGCCCAAATGGAAACCAGCCATGTTAAATGGCAAACCTGTAAGATCCAAATATACCGTCCCCATCACTTTCCGACTTCCTGAAAGCAATGAAGACACCACTGATAGGAATCTGTCGCCATCGACTGTCGACTGATGGTCAGGGCGTAACTACGCTTGTGGCATTTCATGGGTGCCCGTTGCGTTGCAGATACTGTTTGAACGAGCAGTGTCTAAGGCCTGATGGCGTGTGGCAGCAGATGAATGCACAACAGATACTAGACGAGGTGATGATCGACGATCTGTACTTTAAGGCTACGAGTGGAGGAGTAACCTTTGGTGGTGGCGAACCATTGCTTAGGAGTGATGAGATAGTAACCTTTTGCCAGTTAAAGCCTGCTGACTGGCATATCGCTATCGAAACATCGCTTCATGTAGATCTCTGCCATCTGCAGGCTGTAGCTCCATATGTCGACCATTATATAATAGATGTAAAAGACATGAATCCCGACATCTATCGTCGATATACTTCTGTAGACAATAGTCAGGTAATCGACAATCTCCGTTGGCTCATCGCCCACGTAGAATCGCAGAAGATAACCATCCGCCTGCCCCATATCCCCGATTACAACACCCCCACCGACATAGCCCAAAGCCGCACCCAACTGGAATCGATGGGATTCACTAATTTTGATTGTTTTGATTATGTCATTCGGTAATACAATAATAGTCAATATGAAAGAGTTATTAACAGACGACATTTATCTGAAAAAAGTTTTCGCTAGACGTATTAAGCGAGGTATAGCACGCTATTGCTGTATAATGGATTATATGTCAAGACCTCAAAAGGTTAAACATACAATCAAACGCTTAAGTGAAATTCCTGTAAAACGTGCTCGTATTATCATCCAATATTGGGAGGATGATAACAAAATGGCAAAATTATTAAAACGCCATAATATAGTCTACAGAGTAACACGAGAATACAAAAATGGAGCGACTCCTGGGCTTATTGACATAACAATCAGCAACGAACAAATAAACCGTAAGTTTTTAAAAGAATTGCTCAGTAGACATTATGGACACGATTTCTCTGCTAATAATGCTATTGATATTATCCCATTTGTTATAATTGACGCAGGTGGAGACGAGATAATTGCATTCCATCTTTATGATGATAGAGGTTTTTACGAATACTATATTCCGAATGCCTTGTACCAACAGTCTATTCGTCAGAGATAATAAAACAACCATAATCATATGACAAGGTGTGTATATATTTATAAAGTTTTGGGGCTTTTTGCTTTGATTGTTATCTTGACGGGATGTGCCGCCGAGAAGGAGCCACTGATTACATCTCCGTTATCTTATGATAAACTGACAGAACCTACGATGCCGAAATATCCAGGTGGACCTGAGAAAATGTTTGAGTTTATTGCAGATAACCTACACTGGCCATATGATGACGAGTCATGCATACAAGGACGTGTGATAGTATCTTTTATTGTGGAGAAGGATGGAAGTCTAACTGATATAAAGGTCGAAAAGAGCATAGATCCATTATTCGACAAGGAAGCTGTTCGTGTAGTAAAGTCTATGCCCAAGTGGAAACCTGGAATGTGGAGAGGAAAACCTACCAGAGTAAAATATTGTATACCAATTAGATTCCGCTTTGCAGATGAAAATTAAAAATGAAATGTTCCTTTCAATGATAAAAAAGAAATTGTGAAACATTATAAACTAATATCAAAAATTTCCATATAGGTTATTTCCTATGGTGTGCAAGCTATTTGTTACTATTAATAATGTGCATATTTAGAATAATTGGAAATAGAAAGAATCACAGAGGTAGTCCGGATTAAAAAATAAAGTGGACGGAGGTGATCCATTCTCATTTTTCTCGCATAAATATTTGGCGGAATGGAAATAAGTATTTACCTTTGCCAGCAGAATAAATATAAACCTACCAGAATAGTATGACAAGAGGTATAATTAAAGTTATGACAACACTGGCGATTACTGCGGTGTGTGGTGGTTGTCAGAATGCTAGTGCGACTGTAGAGGATACGGTTGCAAGAGAAACAGTGGAAGAGGCGGCAGCAAATACTGATTTGAGTTATGAGATAAGCGAATCGGAACGTGAAATCATACGCGCTACAAATGATTTCTCGTTCAGACTGTTTCAGTCTGTGGCTTCGAATAGCAAAGGTAAAGATATCCTGATTTCTCCTTTAGGTGTGGTATATTCGCTCGATCTTATTAGCAATGGTGCCAGCGGACATACTAAACAACAGCTGCAGCAACGACTTGGCACAAGCAAATTCAGTTTGGACGATATCAATGCGTTGAGACGCAAAATGATGGTCTGCCATGCAAAAGTATCATTAGGTGATGTGTATCATACCACAAAATCGGCATTCCTTAAATCTTCCAACCTGTTACTATATCGTGATAATCAGGTGATAAACCAAGACTTTGTTAAAACAACTGCCCATAGCTATTTTGCAGATTGTATGTCATTTACACAGCCAAGCGAAGCTAAAAAGATAGTTGACACATGGAATAAAGAGACTAATCGTGATGCTTTAAAAGAAGTTTCTATAGATATAGATGAGAATACCAGAGCTTGTCTTGTAAATACATTGCTGTTTAATGCCTCATGGGCTCAGATGTTTTATAAGACAAAGAAGGATAAGTTTTATACAACTCCAAAAGATGTATGTACGGTAGACATGATGTGCAAAACTGAAAAGGAACATTACTATAAGTATATGCAGAATAGCCAATATCAGATGCTTAGGCTGCCATACGTTGGGGAATTCTATATGGATGTGATACTACCTAACAAAAATATAACCATCGATCATCTGATTACCCATATGGATTTGAAACAATATGAAGAGAGTACCCAAGAACTTAAAACATACGATATTGTAGATGTAGGATTGCCTAAATTCCATGTAAAATCTGAACTCAACCTTATGCAGTATGCTGCTCGATGGATGAGCTGATAGAAAAAATATGAGTTTATTGCTAAAAATTATTAATCTCAAAAAATAGTGCGTTGTTTAGAATAAAAAACAGCGCATTTTTTTATAATTTTGCAATCAATTTTTAAAATGAATAACTAAAATTAAACAACAATAAATTTTAATTAGGGGAGGATATGACGAAAGATTCAGATAGTCTGAAGATAGTCATTGGTTTGGCTAAGGAAAGTGGACGTGTAGAAGAGCAGAACAAGATCCTGGTCAAGAAACTGGCTGACCTTAAAAGTCAGATTGCGACAATTGTTTCTGAGCGCGATTTCTATAAGCAGGAGAGTGAGACGTACAAGAATGCTTTAAGGGAAGAAAAAGAAAAGAATAGGATTCTGACAATGCGTAATGCTGAGCTGCAAGATCTCATAGTTCAAG
>Ga0256407_10001908_pt1 | contig 41680 bp, 38 predicted proteins | sample RumenRJG_04DNA_FD_193489 | JGI IMG/M metagenome (GOLD analysis project Ga0256407, IMG submission 193489) | Bovine rumen microbial communities from Lethbridge, Alberta, Canada - RJG_04 | ecosystem: Host-associated > Mammals > Digestive system > Stomach > Rumen | place: Canada: Alberta... | reverse complement strand
TATTTCCGCGATTATTTTTGGGATTTAACACTTATTTTGAAATTTATCACAACAAAAAAGACCTACACCTTATTATATAATATAAAGCGTAGGCCTTTTACGCGATTTTACGCGTTATCGACTACTCGAAAATTTCCTCAATATCGTTAGCATCCAATGCCTCCTCGACATACGAACAAGGATCATATCCATCAGGCAAATCAAAGATGGCATCTTCATTATATCCGAGTTGTTTGTCCTGATAAACCTTCTGCATATAGAGTGCAAAAATCGGAAGAGCCATAGTGGCGCCCTGCCCCATAGACATCGACTCAAAGTGAATGTCGCGGTCATCGCCTCCAACCCAACATGCAGTGACAAGAGTCGGAGTAAGTCCCATGAACCACGCATCACTGTTCCTGTTTGTGGTACCCGTCTTTCCCGCCAGATCACCCTTCAGATTATATTTGAAGCGCAAACGGCCAGCCGTACCGCCATCGACAACGGCTTTAAGCATATACAACATCTTATGAGCACTCTCCTCGCTTATCACCTCGTTCATCCGGGGAGCGAACTGTGAGATGATATTTCCCTCGCCATCCTCAATCCTTGTAACAAACATGTGAGAAGCACGAATACCGTGATTAACAAATGCCGTATAGGCACTTGCCATCTCGCCCACCGTTATCTCACATGGACCAAGGCAGAGAGACATTGAAGGATGAATCTCAGGATTGTTTATTCCATACTGATGGAGCAGGTCGACAAAGGCCTGCGGACTGAGCTTACTCATCAGATAAGCAGAGATCCAGTTGTTAGACTGCTGGAGGCCCCACTTCAGTGTTACCATCTCACCATAACGCGAACGACCGCTGTTTCGAGGAGTCCACGGTTTACCGGCAACCATATACGTCTGCTGAACATTCGGAGCGAGGTCACACGGAGAGAACCCGTTTTCCATTGCGAGAGAATAGAGGAACGGTTTGATGGTAGAACCTACCTGGCGTCGACCCTCCATAACCATATCGTAAGCGAAGTGCATAAAGTCGAGACCACCCACATACGCCTTCACATGACCATTCTGAGGACAGATGCTCATAAAGCCCGTACGCAGGAACGATTTGTAATATTTTATCGAGTCAAGTGGAGTCATCGTAGTATCCACCGAACCATGATAAGTAAAGATTGACATCGGCACTGGGGTACGGAATGATTTCTGTATCTCATCCTCGGAAGCACCGTTTTCCTTCATCACGCGATAACGCTCGCACTGACGGATATTACGCATCAGCACCTGTTGTACCTGTTGGGAGGTAAGGGAGCTGGAATAAGGGAAGTTAGCCTTTGACTTCTTACCCTCATTGAAGTTTGGCTGGAGGAACTTAACCACATGTTCATAGACAGCCTGCTCAGCATATTTCTGCATACGCGAGTCGATGGTGGTATGTACTCGAAGGCCATCGGTATATATGCTATAATAGTCGCCATTATGCTTCTTGTTTTTGTTGCACCAACCGTACAAAGGGTCTGAGACCCAGTTAATTGAGTCGACATGGTATTTCACCATATTCCACGATGCATAGAGAGCTCGTTCTGGTTTCTTTGCTGTCATATAACGACGCAGGAAATCGCGGAAATATGTTGCGAGTCCGTCTTTATGATCAGCGATATGGAAACGCAGCTGCATAGGTTCTGCACTGTATTTATCGTAATCAGCCTGACTGAGATACCCCTCCTTCACCATCTGTCCCAGGACGATGTTACGACGCTCACGGCTGCGTTCCGGGTTACGTACAGGATTAAAATAAGAAGGGTTCTTACATAAGCCAACGAGTGTTGCCGCCTCATTGACGGTAAGGTCGATAGGATCTTTGCTGAAATAAGTGTTAGATGCAGTCTTGATACCTACGGCGTTATGCAGGAAGTCAAAATAATTCAGATACATTGTAAGTATCTCATCCTTGGTGTAGTTACGTTCCAGCTTGACTGCTATCACCCACTCTATCGGTTTCTGTAAGAGTCGCTCCATAGTGGTACTTGCATGCTCGGAGTAGAGCTGTTTTGCCAACTGCTGAGTAATGGTAGAACCACCACCGGCACTCTTCTGTCCCATCAGTCCTCGTTTGATGACGGCACGGCCCAAAGCATAGAAATCGATACCCGAATGTTCATAGAAACGGGCATCCTCAGTAGCCACAAGAGCATGAACGAGATGAGGTGACAGTTTGGTGTAATCAACCATCACACGATTCTCGCGGTTATAGTTCCACGTACCGATAAGTTTTCCATCAGAAGAGTAGATCTGAGTAGCAAAACGGTTGATAGGATTCTGCAGATCCTCGATAGGTGGCATATATCCGATCCATCCCTCACTGATGGCATAAAATGCGACACCTGCACCAAGCACGAATAATATTATCAAAGTCCATAACAGACGGACAAAAAACTTCCTCATACGCTAAAAAAAGATTTTCTTGGTGCAAAATTACGAAATAATTCAAAAATATCGCACGGAAATCAGAAATATTGTGTAATTTTGCCGAGATTAATGCAAATAAACGGATGGAAAAGCATAATTTTGTGACAATTGCCGACCTCACGAAGGAGAAAATCCTCTATATGATTGAGATGGCAGAAGAGTTTGAGAAGCACCCTAACAGGGAGCTGTTGAAAGGAAAAGTCGTTGCCACACTTTTCTTCGAGCCCTCTACTCGTACCCGACTATCGTTTGAAACCGCCGCCAACCGTCTTGGCGCGAGAGTTATTGGTTTTGCCGACCCGAAGATTACCAGCGGCACCAAGGGAGAGACCCTTAAGGACACCATCCTGATGGTATCCAACTATGCCGACGTGATTGTGATGCGTCATTATATCGAGGGAGCAGCCGTCTACGCCTCAGAGGTAGCACCTGTCCCCATCGTGAATGCCGGTGACGGAGCCCATCAGCACCCCTCACAGTGCATGCTCGACCTCTACTCTATCTACAAGACCCAGGGTACGCTCGAGAACCTTAATATATATATGGTGGGCGATTTGAAATACGGTCGTACGGTACACTCGCTGCTGATGGCGATGCGTCACTTCAATCCCACTTTCCATTTCGTTGCGCCAAAAGAACTGTCGATGCCCAACGAGTATAAGCTCTACTGTAAGGATTACGGCATAAAATATCAGGAGCACACAGCATTCAATGAGAAGATCATCGCTGATGCCGATATCCTTTATATGACCCGTGTACAGAAGGAGCGTTTCTCCGACCTCATGGAATATGAAAGAGTGAAGAATGTGTATGTGCTCAACAACGATATGCTGCGCAGTGCAAAGCCAAACATGAAGATTCTACACCCGCTGCCACGCGTCAACGAGATAGCATACGAGGTGGACGACAACCCACATGCATATTATATCCAGCAGGCGGGCAACGGACTCTTTGCCCGTGAGGCAATCTTCTGCGATGTTCTGGGAATATCATTAGACGAAGTTAAAAACGACAAAACGATAATACGATGAATAAGAAAGAACGTCTGGTTGCCGCCATTGAGCAAGGCACTGTGATAGATCATATTCCAACCGCCAAGACATATCAGGTGGCAAGTCTGTTAGGACTCTTCGACCTTGACACACCTGTTACCATCGGATTCAACTACCCATCACAGAAGGTAGGCAAGAAAGGTATCATAAAGGTGTCGGACAAGTTTTTTACCGACGATGAGATATCCCGTCTCTCCGTTGTAGCCCCGAACGTGATACTTAGTATCATCCGCGACTACGAGGTTGTTGAGAAGAAGACCGTACTGACACCCGATGAGATCAAGGGTCTCGTGAAGTGCAACAATCCGAAGTGTATCACGAACAATGAGCCGATGGCCACCCATTTCCACGTGGCCGACGGCATTCTTACCTGCCACTACTGCGAGAAGGAGCAGGATATAAATAAGGTAGAACTATTATAAACCCAATAAATAAAGACAATGAACAGAGACAACACTATCTTTGAGTTGATTGAGAAAGAGCATCAGCGCCAGCTGAAAGGCATTGAGCTGATTGCAAGTGAGAATTTCGTTAGCGACCAGGTGATGGAAGCCATGGGCTCGTACCTGACCAACAAGTATGCCGAGGGATATCCCGGCCACCGTTACTATGGCGGTTGTCAGGTGGTTGACGAGGTAGAGCAGCTCGCCATCGACAGAGTATGCAAGCTTTTCGGAGCAGAGTATGCCAACGTACAGCCCCACTCTGGTGCCCAGGCTAATGCAGCAGTGCTGTTGGCAGTGCTGAAGCCAGGCGACACCTTCATGGGTATGAACCTCGATCATGGCGGTCACCTCTCTCATGGTTCGCTCGTGAACACCAGCGGTATCCTTTACAAGCCCGTAGGCTACAATCTGAACAAGGAGACCGGACGTGTGGATTACGACGAGATGGAGCGTCTGGCCCTTGAGAACAAGCCAAAGCTGATTATCGGTGGTGGTAGTGCTTACAGCCGTGAGTGGGATTACAAGCGCATGCGTGAGATTGCCGATAAGGTTGGCGCTCTGCTGATGATCGATATGGCTCACCCAGCAGGTCTTATCGCAGCAGGTCTGCTTGAGAATCCTGTTAAGTATGCCCACATCGTGACTTCTACAACCCACAAGACCCTACGTGGTCCTCGTGGCGGTATCATCCTGATGGGTAAGGACTTCGACAATCCTTGGGGTTACACTACTCCAAAGGGTGTAGTCAAGAAGATGAGCCAGTTGCTCAATTCAGCCGTATTCCCCGGACAGCAGGGCGGTCCTCTGGAGCACGTCATCGCAGCTAAGGCCGTTGCCTTCGGTGAGGCTCTGCAGCCAGAGTTCAAGGAGTGGGCAAAGCAGGTTCAGAAGAACGCCAGTGTTCTCGCCGAGGAACTCATCAAGCGTGGATTCACCATCGTTAGCGGTGGTACCGACAACCACTCTATGTTGGTAGACCTGCGTTCTAAGTATCCTGATCTTACAGGTAAGGTGGCAGAGAACGCACTCGTTGCTGCTGACATCACCGTAAACAAGAACATGGTTCCATTCGACAGCCGTTCTGCCTTCCAGACCTCAGGTATACGTCTGGGTACTCCAGCCATCACCACTCGTGGTGCCAAGGAAGACCTGATGATTCAGATTGCAGCCTGGATTGAGGAAGTCCTGAACGATCCTGAGAACGAGCAGGTAATCGCAAGCGTTCGTGCAAAGGTGAACGAGAAGATGAAGGAATATCCACTCTTCGCTTACTAAAAATAAGAACTCCCGCCAGTTGGCGGGAGTTTTTTTATTTCAGTTCTGAATTAAAATGATTTATTGCCTGTCGGAACAGATGGTTCCGGGTGTTACCTCCATAAATACCATGATTACGGTTAGTGTATACCAGCTGTCGGAAGTCCTTATCAGCCTGTACCAGTGCCTCAACATATTCTGCTGAGTTCTGATAGTGCACATTATCATCAGCCAAGCCATGACAGATGAGCAGTGCTCCGCTGAGGTTAGCTGCACGATAGATTGGGTTCACCTCGTCGTAGCCCTTAGGATTCTCCTGAGGAGTACGCATATATCGCTCAGTGTAGATGGTATCGTAGTATCGCCAGTTGGTGGGAGGTGCGATAGCCACACCAGCCTTGAAGACAGGACGACCCTCAGACATCGACATCAGAGTGTTCCATCCGCCATAGCTCCAGCCCCAGATACCGATACGCGACTTGTCAACATAAGCCTGTTGTCCGAGCCATATAGCAGTCTCCACCTGATCACGTGACTCCAGTTCGCCAAGACGCAGATAGGTACATTTCTCAAATTCAGCCCCACGTCCGCCAGTGCCCCGGTTATCCACACAGACACAGATATAACCCTGCTGACAGAGATACTGTTCGAGAATAGCACCGTTGCCACTAATTCCGATAGCCCATCTGTTGAGAACCTGCTGATTGCCAGGACCACCATACTGGTACATGATAACGGGATATTTCTTTGCAGGCGAGAAATCAGCGGGCTTAACCATCCAGCCATTAAGAGTCACACCCTCAGAGGTGGTGAAGGTAAAGAGTTCCTTCTTTCCGAGATCATACTGCGAGAGTTTCTGTTTCAGGTCCTTGTTGTCGATCATCGTAAGCAGCACCTTACCGTTGTTCTGGCAGAGAGTATACTGCGAAGGATTATCGATGTCGCTCCATATATTTATGAAGTATTTGAAATTCTTGCTGAAGATGGCATCATTGACACCAGCCTTCTGTGAGAGAGTCTCTATCTTTCCGTTCTGACGTGCCACCATCACCTGCTGGTCGGTAGCGCCCTTGGGATTAGCAGCGAAATAGGCATCGCCCGTAGCATCATCGAAGCCATATACATCCTTAACCACATATTTCTCAGTAACAATCTGACGCATCAGCTGGCCATTGTGATTATACAGATACAAGTGATTATATCCGTCGCGCTCACTTGGCAGGAGGATATGCTTATCGGTGATCTGCACATTCTCGAATGTCTCCTCCTTAACATACTTATCAATCTTATCCTCGATGATAAGCTTTGCAACGGTAGAGAGAGGATTGGCCATATATATCTTCAGGTCGTCCTGATGGCGGTTGAGGGTAAAGATGGCTATCTTCTCCGGATCAGAGGTAGCCTTGATACGAGGGATATATCCGTCTGCATCGAGAGGCAGGTCGATGGTACGAGTCTGATGACTCTTGATATCGTATGAGAGCACCTTTACCTTTGAGTTCTGTTTTCCCGGAACCGGATACTTATATGTGTAGTCGCCGGGATAGTCGCGATAGTACTCATATTCCGGAGCCAAGCCCTTGAACAACTGCATAGAGTACTGAGGCACAGTCGACTCGTCATAGCGAATCCATACTATCTGTTTCGAATCGGCAGAGAACACCATCGAGCAATTGGTAGAGAACTCCTCCTCATACACCCAGTCTGGGATACCGTTGATCACCTCATTAAATTTTCCGTCCTTCGTAACCTGACTCTCAGCATTATCGTAGAGCAGTTTCACGAGGTGGATATTATTGTCGCGCACGAAAGCTATCTGATTACCATCGGGCGAGAATACCGGAGTCTGCTGAGGTCCGCCCTCTGAGAGCGGTTCAAGTTTGTTGTTCTGAATCATGAAGATATAGTACTCAGCAGTAAACGAACGGCGATAGATAGGCCTTGTCTTCGTCTGTATCAGCAGTCTTTTTCCGTCGGGACTGATGATATATCCCTGGACATGATTAATCTGAGCCCCACGAGCAGTGGAGGCATCGAAAAGCACACCCACCTGTTTGCCCGTCTTAAAGGAATAAGTAACGATACGTTTTCCGTCGTCGCTGATCTGGGCATACGTCTCCCCATCAGCCAACGGACATACCTCAGTCATCGACTCTGCCAAGAACTCACCACGTGTGATATCCCTCAGGTTCAGTTTATCCCCAGCCTTTATGCTTACAGCAAACGACAGCAGGGCTAATGCAATCAAAGATAGTTTTGTATTCATATTATTGTAATTTTTATATTTTTATGCCATTGATGGTGCAAAGATAACGAAAAAATCCCTAACTTTGCACACTGATGGAATTAAATAAAGTGAATACGCCTTATTATAATGACTACGGCACCTGGATTCGTAGTCAGTTCCCATTCCGTGTGCAGAAAATCTCCATCGATGCGGGCTTCACCTGTCCGAACCGCGACGGACGGATCTCCACCGGAGGATGTATCTACTGCGACAACAGGACCTTCAACCCCGAGTACTGTCAGCGCAGAGACAGCGTAAGCCTACAGTTGGAGGCTGGTAAGCAGTTCTTCGGACGGAAATACCCAGACATGAGATATCTCGCATATTTCCAGGCATATACGAACACATACGGCACGATTGAGAAGCTACGCCAGCTATACGAAGAAGCCCTTAAGGTAGAAGATGTAGTGGGAATAGTCATCGGTACCCGTCCCGACTGTGTCAGCGATGAACTGCTCGACTATCTTGAAGAACTAAGCCACCGCACATTCCTCATGGTGGAATACGGCGTAGAGTCAGCCAATGACGAGACGCTGAGACTTATAAACCGAGGACACACCTTTGGCGATTCCATCAATGCCATCACAAAGACCCACGAACGAGGCATCCTTACCGGAGCACATATCATATTAGGTCTTCCAGGCGAAGACGCGCAAGAGAGTCTGCGTCAGGCACCGATAATCTCCGCCTTGCCTATCGATGTACTGAAGATCCACCAGATGCAGATTGTCAAGGGAACACAGTTGGCTGAGATGTATGAAGCAAAGCCATTTCACGTATATACCGTAGAAGAGTATATATCCCTCATAGCCAACTACATACAGAGATTAAGGAAAAACCTGGTATTAGAAAGGTTTGTGTCTCAGTCGCCTAAGGAGATGATCATTGCCCCACACTGGGGACTGAAGAACTACGAGTTTACCAATCTGCTCAACAACTATCTTCGCAGAGAAGGAATCCATCAAGGACAATCAGAGGAAGTCAGAATACTTTGATGTGCTGAGCAACTGCTCGATATTCATATTCTTATTGCGTGACATGAAACGCTCGACCTTCTGAACATACATGTTTTCAAACAAGTCGTATCCAATTGCCTGATTCACAACCCACTGAATACGTCCCATGTGAACATCACGCTCAGCCTGACTTATCGGTTCTATGGGCAAAGGATAAATGCTGAAGAGATAGAATCCCACACAATCAGGAACGATATACTGTCGCTGCATCATCCTTCGCTGATCTGAAGAGTATCCATATTCAGGTCTGAGATACAGCTCATAATCCGTGCCGAGATATTTATCGAGACAGATACCTATCATGCCGTTACCTACGATGATGCTCTGTGCCAAGGAACCTATCTGTGCATAAACCTGAGGAATCTCAATGTTTGATATTTCCTTCTTAAGAAACTGGAAGGCCTTATTAAGTTCATCATTAACATCTTCCATATTTGCATACTGCTGCTCCGCCTCGCTGATAATCATCTGAAGAGTGGAGTCCTGATAGAAATGAAGGAACTTGGTATTTATCTGCGGATCGTTAACCTTTCCGATACGAAGCACGTCTTCTATAAGTGTTCTCGTCTGCATCGGATAATCGGTTTTCATCTGCTGAAGGGCGGAGAAGTCACATGTGGTAAGATACTGGCTCTGGATACGGTCATAGCGTTCTACGGCCACCTCAGTCTCATCGAGACTCAGTTGCCATTCACAGCCGATGCATCCAAGCATCATAACCACCAGTATGAAGTATATCTTACGCACCTATAGTGAAGTCTATTTATTGCTATAGTTTAAAATTTCTGCAAATTTACTAAAAATTCTTTTAAAATCCAAATTTTAACCTAATTATTTTAAAAATCAGGGGCAAATCTGCACATTTTTGTTTATTTGTGTAAAAATCCGTGCTGATATTTAAGCTTTTTATGTAACTTTGTACCAAACAAACAAAAGGATATCAAAATGAAGAAACTACTATCACTTGTTATGTTTGCGCTCGCACCTGCACTATATGCGCAACAGACAATTAACATCACGGTTATCAACCCATCGAAAGCAGAGAGGAGCGACGAACCTGTCGTCATCAGTCTCGCCAGTTATGGTGACATCAGGTCGGCAGAAGTGATCTGCGATGGCAAGGAGATACCATGTCAGTTGGACGACCTCGACCAGGACGAGACGTTCGACGAGCTCTGTTTTCTTTCCGACCTCAAAGGCAAGGAGAAAAAGGAATACACCGTAAGACTGTTCAACGACGGTGAGCCACGTAAGTACACCGCCAGGGTGTTTGCAGAGATGCTGGTTCGCAATGACAAGGTAAAGGAGAAGAACAAACACAACAACTTCCTCGAGTCGATCACAGCCCGAGGCGACTGCGCCTACTCATACAACATCCAGCACCATCACGGAGTGGATTTCGAGAGTGAACTCAATGGCATCCGCATCTATTTCGACAAGCGTCAGACCCTCGATCTCTACGGAAAATTCAAGAAAGGCCTGGAACTGGAAGCCACACAGTTCTATACCTCAAAAGAACAGAAGGCACAGGGATATGGCGATGATGTGCTATGGGTGGGCAACACCTTCGGACTGGGTGCCTTCAGAGGATGGAACGGTAAGGAACCAACGATGATCGACCCGGTAAGAAGCCGTACACAGCGAATCATCTCCTACGGTCCGTTGAGAACTATCGTTGAGGTATTCGACAGAGGCTGGAAGGCAGCAGCCGACAAACCTGCAGTGAACATGACCCTCCGCTATACCCAGTATGCAGGTCATCGCGATACCGACGTGGATGTCATCTTCAACAAGCCTGTCGCAGACTACCTGTTCTCTACAGGAGTCATCAACGTCAAGAACTCCGTAGAGTTTTCCGACAAGAAAGGTCTCCGAGCCTGTTGGGGAACCGACTGGCCCTCAGGCGACACCATCAACTTCAAGCGTGAGACAGTAGGTCTGGGTATCTGCATCCCAACGAAATACGTTAAGAGCGAGGAGCCTGCAAACAAAGACAACTACGCCTTTGTGGTAGGCACCGACAATAAGCGTCTGCAATATAAGGTCATCTATTGCTCAGCCAACGAGACATTTGGATATCACTCATCCGAAGAGTGGTTTGACTTCTTACGCAAATGGAAGAAGGACATTGCGGAAAAGCCAGTAATATTAAGAATCAAAGACTAAATTAATGCAGAGAAGGTCTTACGGCCTTTCGCATAATACTGCCAGAGCAAGGATATCATCTTCTGCTCTGGTATTTGTTTTATGGCACGGTTCTTCTGAATCTTCACTCGGTCATCGGCAAAATCCTTTTTCCATCTCTTGAAGGCCCTACGGGCACGGTAAACGGCCTTGAAGTCACCGAGGTTACGTTTCAGAATAAGCATCTCCCACGCTGCCAGATAGTCGAGCCACCAGCGCCAGCGCATGACATACTTCAGTTCCTCGTCAGGAAGACATTTGTAAAGCATGGTCAGGTTGTTCCTGAAGTTAAGGAATGTCTTCATCGGATTACCCTTAGGTAGAGTACCGCCACCCACATGATAGACATAAGACTCAGGCAGACAGACGATTCTCCTTCCCATTATTCTCAGACGCCAGCAGAGGTCTATCTCTTCATTATGCGCAAAGAACCTTCCGTCGAGTCCTCCTGCATCCCAATAGTCCTTGGCACGTATCATCAGTGCAGCACCAGTGGCCCAGAGAATATCTGTAGCATAGTCATACTGACCATTATCCTTTTCCACAGTCTCGAAGATACGTCCCCTACAGAAAGGGTATCCGAATCTGTCGAGATATCCCCCACTCGCCCCTGCATATTCAAACATGTCCTTGTCGAAGATACTCAGCAGTTTTGGCTGGCAGGCTGCAACATCATCATGGCTATCGAGGTATTCAATCATCGGAGTAAGCCAGTGGTGGGTAACCTCTATATCCGAGTTAAGCAGAAGATAATAATCTGCCTCTATCTGCTTGAGGGCTTTGTTGTATCCTTCAGCAAACCCCCAGTTTTTTTCAAGTATGACGAGCTTCACCTCAGGGAAATGCGTACGAAGCAGTTCCAGGGAGTTATCCGTAGATGCATTATCAGCCACATATACCGTTGCTTCATCACGGGAATACTGCAATACAGAAGGGAGATACTGTATTAGCATCTTCTCACCGTTCCAGTTTAATATCACGATAGCCAGCTTTTCCATACGCGCGAACATTATTTATATATAATAGCCTTCAGTGCCTGCTTGTCATGAGTGAGTTCACCGAGCCTTACCCCAACAATCTTGTTATCCAGTGAAGGGTCTGCATTCAGTGCAGGCAGTTCCACACGGATATAGTTACGTGTGAATCCATGCATCGCCTTTCCCCGTGGAGCTTTCTCAAAGAGCACCTCAGCCTCGCTGCCGATATACCTGCGATAGAAAGCCTCCGTCTTCCTGTCCGACAAGTCGAGCAGATGTTTCGAACGCGATTTCTTCTCTCTCTCCTCCACCACATAAGGAATGCTAAGTGCCGAAGTGCCGGGACGCTCTGAATAAGGGAACACATGAAGCTGGGAAATATCCAGACGATCGAGAAACTCGTATGTCTCCTCAAAGCACTCCGGAGTCTCACCACGACAGCCCACCATCACATCCACTCCGATAAACGCATCGGGCATCACCTCTTTTATCTTATATATCTTATCAGCAAACAGCTGAGCATCATAATGGCGGTGCATCAGTTTGAGCACCGTATCACTTCCGCTCTGTAGAGGGATATGGAAATGAGGCATGAAGGCACGGCTATGGGCACAGTATTCGATAAGCTCGTCGGAGAGCAAGTCGGGTTCGAGACTGCTGATGCGATATCTGCTTATACCCTCCACCCCGTCAAGAGCCTTGACAAGGTCTATGAACTTCTCGCCCGTAGTCTTTCCGAAGTCACCGATGTTCACACCAGTGAGCACAATCTCCTTTCCACCCTCAGCAGCAGCCTCCTCGGCCTGAGCCACCAGCGATGCGATGGTAGGGTTACGGCTGAATCCGCGAGCGTAAGGGATAGTGCAGTAAGTACAGAAATAGTCGCAGCCATCCTGCACCTTCAGGAAATAACGGGTACGGTTACCTCTCGAACAACTCGGAGCAAAGCTCTTGATATCTTTCGTCTTCTGTCTGAATGCCAAAGTATTCTCCCTACCGTCATTCGTCCAGGCATCAGAGAGAAACTGAATCAGGTTTGCCTTCTCATTAGATCCCAGCACCAGACTCACACCATCTATCTTTGCCACCTCATCAGCCTCAAGCTGTGCATAGCATCCCGTCACGACAACAAACGACCCGGGATTCTCTCTCACGAGTCTACGGATAGCCTGACGGCACTTCTGATCAGCTACCTCGGTGACCGAACAGGTATTGATAAGGCAGATGTCCGCCTTTTCCCCCTTCTGAGCAGTCGTCACTCCAAGATTCTGGAGCATCTTGCCAAAGGTAGAAGTCTCAGAGAAGTTCAACTTGCATCCGAGGGTGAAATAAGTTGCTTTTTTGCCTTGAAAGGCCGATGAATCTATCATAACTATACGAGCTGTAATGTTAGCGAGCACAAAGGTACTGCTTTTTTTCCAAAAAACGCCAATTTTTTGCATTTATTCGCGTTTGTGCAAATTTGCACGATTTTTTAACATTTCGTAATTCGCTGAATATCAACGTCTTGCAAAAAAGTTACAAAAAAGACCGAAAAAAAAACTAAAAATTTGATACGACATATTAAAAAAATACCTACCTTTGCAGCGTTTTAATAAACAAATGATTGTTTTACAGATTTAAAAGCATTAGAAAAATGAAGAAATTAGTATTTATGTTCGTAGCTGTTGCAGCTATCTCTTTCGCTTCTTGTGGTAATCAGGCTCAGCAGGCTCCTGCTACTGATACAGACTCTATCGAGGAGGTTGTAGATACAACAGCTGTTGATACAGCTGCTGCTGATACAGCTGCTGCAGACACAGTAGCTTAATAGTTAGTGTAACAACGAACTAATTGAGAGAAAAGAAGACCGCGGGACGAGAGTCCAGCGGTCTTTTCTTTTATTGATTTATAATGATGTCTTGAATTGTTTGTTCAGGTATTCTATGTCGTACATCTGTTCGTTGGTCAGCTCGATATCGACGGGTGTGCCGCTGTCGATGCTCTCGCGGTTCTTATAGGTGGCGTGGCTGCGGCTGCTTGAAATCTGGTATATCATACCGTCGGGGGTCACATACTGCGCTATTGAGCAGGCTCCCCCACCCGTACGGCGGCCCCACATCTTGTATCCGTAGTCCTTCATCTTGGCGGCAAAGACGCTGCCGTTGGAGAACGTTATTTCGCTGGTCATCACCACGATGTTCAGGTCGCCCACCCAGTCGGTCTCGTTGTCGCGGTCGTCGAACACGCCATCGAAGTTGCGGTCAACGACGAAGGTCTTCGTCAGATACTGGCCGGTGAGCATGTTCTGATCCCAGCTAGGTGAATAGCGGCGCTGACCCTCTGGCGCAGTGCGGTCGCCCAGCAGTGACACGAGGGTGCCTACGGGGTCGTCCTCGCCGCCGGAGTTCAGCGACACGTCGAGCACCAGGTTCTTGACTCCGCTGCGGTGGGCCTGCTGCAAGGCCTCGACGGTCTGCACCACGATGTCAGGATGATCCTTGTCGCTGACCATAGCCTGCCAATAAGTGGAGGTGCACCCGTTGGTATAGTAGTTTTGCCAACCCGTGTAGTTCTCCTCCATAAACGATTTCAGCACGACGACCGCCGTCTTGCCGTCCTTACTGGTCACGTAGCGGTCGCTGCCATAGCGGGTATTGCGCAGTGAAGTCATTGTAGAACGGCATTCAGAGCGCTCCGACGAGGCTTTATCGGCTGCCGTCATCATCTGAGTGATGACGGCGGGGAGTGTCTCGCTGGCGGCATTGTAACGCGTCGCGAACGCCTCCCTGACACTTTCTGGCGCAAAGCGCATGACGCGTACCGCCGTGTGTCCTCCGTCAGCTATCAGACAGTTCAGGGCGGCGGTGCCCAGCGCGAACTCAGCCTGGTTCTTCGACTTCAGCAGCTGCTTCGTCTCCTTACCGCCGCTCACGACGTCGAGGGTAGCGTCGAGCCCGTTGATACGCAGCCCCTGCTTCTCCAACTGGCTGCGTCCCGGGTAGCCGAAGAAATTATCGATGACAAAGCACAACTCACCATAGCGGAAGCGCGCTAGGTCGTCGCCCACCTCGGTCAACTGATAGGCCGGTGCGGAGAAGTCGTCATCCTGGTCGCTCAAATCCTTGGTATCGTCGGTGTTCACCAGAATGCGGCTACCATTATAGCCGGCCATGTGCATACAGGCATCAGTAAACATATCGTTGATGGTGGCAAAGGGGAAGTAGGTCTCCTTACCGTCGTCGCGCAGGTCGATGCCGTATTTCCGGAAGTTCAGCGTCACCCGGGGAGCCGCTGCAGGCTCGTACTGATGGCTGTCGTACTTGATGAAGCGGCTCTTGCTAGTCTCGAAGCTAGGTTGGTCCGGAGCCGTAAGACTCATCAGACTGACGAAATCGTTGTAGGATGTAGACTCCAGCACGTCGTTCACCACATCGACCGTTGCCGCTCCGTCGGCCGTCGTCAGCAGATAGCTGGTGCCATGGTTCGTCACCGTCATGGTGGCACCGGGCAGCATCATGCGGTAGTAGGCCGTCGCCGCTATGTACGCCACGTTGGGCATGTCGTCATAGAACCGCAGCCTCACAGTTCCAGCTGCCTTGCCGTCGCGTGCCACGCCGACTGCCCGCTCCGTGTAGCCCTTACCCGGGTCCATCGGCACTGCCTCTCCGCTGTTGTTGTCTTCGTTGACTATGTCGGTACAGGCTGCGAGCAACAACAGCACTGGTGTCAATAATGCGAAAAGTCTTTTCATTGTCTTTGGATGTATTTATATGCCGCAAAGGTACAGCCTTTTACTCAAATATCCAAACTTTTTAGTATATTTTACGGGTGTTTGCGACTGTAACGGAATAAGGCGCCAAAGCTAAAAAAAATTAATTAGCAATTTAGCAACTAAAATAAAGAAAACATGTTAATATTGTTAAATTTAACAGAATTAATTAACAAAATCGCGGTTACTCTTTAATAATTTGTCTACCTTTGCCGGCAGAAAGCAAAAGAGACAATGAAGAAAAGTACAATATGGATTATAGCGACCATTATGGGACTGGCATTCGTCGGTCTGCTGCTGCTTCAACTCTCGTACATCGAACAGATGGCGAAGATGAAGAAAGAGCAGTTCGACGAGTCTGTGTACCGTAGCCTGTATCAGGCATCGCATAATCTGGAGATGAACGAAACCCAGCGCTATCTTGAAAAAGACGTTAAGGAGACAGAGCGCAAGGCATACAAACAGGACTCTGTCATGATAGACGATCTTGACGGTACGATAAAACACTCACACCAGTTTGCTGTGGCTGCCGACGACGGGACCGTCTTCTCATCCTTCGAGCTGAAGACCTTCGCCATCAAACCGGCAAACGTACCTAAGGCCATGATACTACGTTCGGATAAGAACTCTTTGTTAGAGGCGTCGAAGTCTCTGCAGGAGATAGTACGTAACAGATATGTATATCAGAAGGCACTGCTCGATGAGGTAGTGTATAATATCCTATATACCGCTTCCGACAAACCCCTGAAAGAACGCGTGAACTTCAAGCTGCTCGACAGGGATATACACGCGGAATTATTAAATAATGGTATTAATATACCTTATCACTTTACCGTTGAGACTACCGACGGACGTGAGGTTTACCGTTGCCCTGACTATATAGAAGAAGGTAAGGAGAATACCTATACCCAGGTGCTCTTCCGCAACGACCCCTCTCCGAAGATGGGTATCGTAAAGATTCACTTCCCCGACATGAACTCTTATATCTTCTCAAGTGTGAGGTTTATGATCCCGTCGATGATCTTCACCATCGTGCTGCTTATCACGTTTGTGTTTACCATCGTGGTGATATTCAGACAGAAACGTTACTCTGAGATAAAGAATGACTTCATAAACAACATGACCCATGAGTTGAAGACTCCTATCTCAAGTATCTCTCTGGCGGCTCAGATGCTTAACGACGACTCTGTATCAAAGAGTCCGCAGATGATGAAGCATCTCGGAGGTGTCATCAACGACGAGTCGAAGCGTCTGAGATTCCTTGTGGAGAAGGTGCTCCAGATGTCGATGTTCGACAGAAAGACAGCATCATTCAAGAAGAAGGAACTCGATCTGAACGAACTGCTCGAGAACATCGCCTCTACTTTCTCACTGCGCGTGGAGCATACCGGAGGAAAGATATACACCGAGATAGAGGCAGTAGACTCTGCTATCTTCGTAGACGAGGTGCACTTCCAGAATGCTATCACAAACCTGATGGACAATGCGGTGAAGTATCGTAAGCCCGACCAGCCCCTCGACCTCTATATAAAGACATGGAACGAGAAGGAGCAGCTATGCTTCAGTATCCGCGATACGGGTCTTGGCATAAAGAGAGAGAATGTAAAGAAGATCTTTGATAAGTTCTATCGCGTTCACACCGGTAATGTACATGATGTGAAGGGCTTCGGACTGGGTCTGGCATACGTAAAGAAGATAATCAATCTACATGAAGGCGAGATAAAGTGCGAGAGTGAGCTCGGCAAGGGAACGACCTTCACCGTCACCCTGCCTATATTAAAGGAAACAAAGGATTAAAGAAAATATAGTATTAACATTTTAAATATGAAATCGATTATGGACGACAAACTGAAAATCTTGCTTTGCGAGGACGATGAGAACCTCGGAATGCTGCTTCGTGAGTATCTGCAGGCTAAGGGCTATGCAACAGAGTTATGTGCTGACGGTGAGGCTGGTTACAAGGCTTTCCTGAAGACAAAGTTTGATATCTGCGTGCTCGACGTGATGATGCCTAAGAAAGACGGCTTCACACTGGCTCAGGAGATTCGTTCTTCAAATCTAGACGTGCCCATCATCTTCCTTACTGCCAAGACACTGAAGGAGGATATCCTCGAAGGATTCAAGATCGGTGCCGATGACTATATCACCAAACCTTTCTCTATGGAAGAGCTCGTGTTCCGCATTGAGGCTATCATGCGTCGTACCAAGGGAAAGAAGAGCAAGGAGTCGACTCTCTATCATATCGGAAAGTTTACCTTCGACACCCAGAAACAGCTGCTCTGCATCGGTGATGATCAGCGAAAGCTGACAACAAAAGAGAATGAGCTTCTGGCACTGCTCTGCAGCCATGCCAACGAGATCCTGCAGAGAGACTTCGCCCTGAAGACCATCTGGATTGACGACAACTATTTCAATGCCCGTTCGATGGATGTGTATATCACCAAGCTGCGTAAGCACCTGAAGGACGACCCACAGATAGAGATTATCAATATCCATGGTAAGGGTTACAAACTCATCACCCCTGAAGAGGCAGAATGAACAGTATCAGACAACTGATAGGTGTGGCGCTGGTAATTATCGGCGCCCTCTTTCTTATTGTGGCATATCTAGTAGGGTGGACATCGAGTAATATCGTGTTGCTCATCCCCCTCATTATCATCATAATAGGAGTCATCATGCACGTAAAACTCGCAAAATCAGGCGAAAAGTATTAAAAACCGTTAAAGAACTCATAAAGTTCAAAGCTCAAAGTTCAAAGTTCAAAGAAAATTAGTACCTTTGCACCCGCATTTTGCAAAATAACATTTATAAACATTTTAAATTCATTATGAATCAATACGAAACCGTTTTCATTTTGACTCCCGTTTTGTCTGATGATCAGATGAAGGAAACGGCCGCTAAATTCAAGAAGGTTCTCACCGATAAAGGTGCTGAGATCCTGAGCGAAGAGGCCTGGGGATTGAAGAAGATGGCTTATGCTATTCAGAAGAAGTCTACAGGTTTCTACTGCCTGATAGAGTTCAAGGCTGAGCCAGAAGTGATTAAGACATTGGAGACTGCCTATCGTCGTGACGAGAAGGTTATCCGTTTCCAGACAGTTAAACTCGACAAGTATGCTGCAGAGTACGCTGAGAAGCGTCGCAACAAGCTTGGCGCAAAAACAGAGGAGGCTTAAATTATGGCACAGGAAACTGAAATTCGCTATTTGAATGCTCCTTCTATCGATACAAAGAAGAAGAAGTACTGCCGCTTCAAGAAGAGTGGTATCAAGTATATCGACTACAAGGATCCCGAGTTCCTAAAGAAGTTCCTCAACGAGCAGGGTAAGATTCTTCCCCGTCGTATCACCGGAACATCTCTGAAGTATCAGCGTCGTGTGGCTCAGGCCGTTAAGCGTGCCCGCCAGATTGCACTGCTGCCTTACGTAACCGATTTGATGAAATAATTAAGGAGGACGCAAGATTATGGAAATTATTCTGAAAGAAGATATTATCGGTCTGGGTTTCAAGAACGATATCGTAAATGTAAAGTCTGGTTATGGCCGTAACTACCTCATCCCTCAGGGTAAGGGTGTTATCGCTTCACCAATGGCTAAGAAGATTCTTGCTGAGAACATGAAGCAGCAGGCTCACAAGATTGCAGCTCAGAAGGCTGCAGCTGAGGAGAAGGCCGCTGTTCTTAATGGTGTAGCTCTCGAGATTGCTGCTAAGGTTAGCGCTACAGGTCAGCTCTATGGTTCTGTAGGTGCTGCTCAGGTTGCTGAGGAGCTCGCTAAGCTCGGTAAGGAGGTTGATCGTAAGATCATCACCATGAAGGATGCAAAGAAGATTGGTGACTACGTAGCTACTGTTCACTTCCACAAGGAGGTAATGGTTGAGATTCCTGTAAAGGTTGTTGCCGAGAATGCTGCTGAGCTGAAGGCTGCTGCTGAGGCAGAGGAGGCTATCCGCGCTGCTGCTGATGCAAAGGCTGCTGCCGCTGAGGCTGCTGCCGCTGAGGCTGCTGCTGAAGCTGCTGACGAGGCAGAGGTTCTCGAGGCTCTCGACGCTGCTCCTGCAGAGGAAACTCCAGCAGAGGCTTAATCTCGACTTTTTAAATCAAACAATTAATAATAATAACTGCTGTAAGGCATCATTATTTATTATAACAACAGATTTCCCGAGGGTTCCACCCTCGGGATTCTTTTTTATTCAAATAAAAAGCAAATAAAAAGGCCTCGCATTGTGATGCGAGACCTTACGATTGATAATCCAAATAATTCCTATTCTGATATCACTGAGAATGTCAGTTTCTCATAACCCTCAAAGTCATCGAACTGAATCTGGAAATCGCTATACAGATAGTAATTGCCACCAGTGTTGTGAGTATCCTTAATAGAGTTACTCTTTGCAAGAGCATTGAGGATCTGATTATATACAACCTTATCGTTGTTGTCATCAGGAATCTGGATAGCCATTGATGTCACTACCCCACCCTCAATCTTGTAGGTGTAATCACCAGCTGCATACAACTGAAAATTCTCTGTTTCCAGAATCGTCTCCAACTCACCTACCTTAGCCTTGAGTTCATCAAAGGTGAGGTTTACGTGATTAATAGGCTCACGATTCTCATCGAGTTTGATATAAGTAGTGTCGACGTCATTTGGACCAGCGACATTCTCCGTTGCATTTAGCGTAATTGTGCAAAAGAAGAGCATAGCTCCCATAAGCACCATCTTCTTCTTCATTTTCATCTCTCTCAAAATTTTTTGTTACCTCAAAAACAGATTTGTTATCAAATCATCATCTTTTCGGTTGCAAAGGTAGTAATTTATAACATACCTACCAACGGTTTACTACTTAAAATTTATAAAAATACAGAAATTATTGTTCTTTTTGACAAAAATCAACCTTAGAAAGTATCAATTTGCAAACTTACTTCACCGGTTTGATAACGAAAGTGAAGTCATAATCCTGATAAGGCACAAGATATTCTGCCCGTGGCCATGCTCCCCATGAGTTAACACAACCGAGTCCCATCTGACGTTGTTGGATATGAACCTGTGTCAGCGGACGCTCGATGAGGTCGCCAGAATGATGACCCACCTTCTTATCCTTCACAGCACCATCGTCGAGGTCAGACATCAGATAGTTGAGGGCACTTGCCTCCATAGGAGCATTAGAATAGAACTCCAGACCCTTGCCCTCCTTGTCGATAACACGGAACCAACGGATATCAGTATGATTACCCGACTCCTGAGGACGTACATATTTGAAGTACTCATCAGTCACCTTATTATTATATACTCCGATAAACTCACTTGAGTTTCTGTCGCAATAATTCTCTATCGGGCCACGTCCATAGTATTTCACCTCATCAAACTTCTTTGGCATCTGAAGCTGCATGCCATAGCGGAACATCTGGCTCAGCTTTGCCTCCTTATCAGTCTTCAGCTGCTGACGGACGATTATCTCGCCATCCTCACTAAGAGTATAGGTCATCTTCAGCTCTGCCTTAACGTCAGGCATCTCGAACTTAGCCTCAACCTGGTTATCGTCGATCTCGATATCCTTAAGTTTCATCTGTGGATTCTTCCATACTCCGAACTTCTGTTGCAGCCAAGCACCATAGTCGTTGTCTGTTGGTGCACGCCAGAACTCAGGAGTGACAGACTCGCGATCAACGAGCATCGGTTCGCCATCAACATCGATATAGTCTATCCAACCTGACCATTTGCCTACAGTAAGAGTTGTACCAGCAGCATCAAACTTAACATAGCTCTCTGTCTCTTCCTTCTGAACCTTAGCCTCCTCGGCCTTTATCTCCGGGAACTGGTAAGGATTGAGTATGAACTGCTGGCGGGCAACCACCTGTCCTTTATCAATCAAAGGCTGAGCCTCACGGGTCTTGAACAGGAATATCACGAAGATCTCCTGATCGCCATGATGTCCGAGCACTTTCTCTGCCACCTGTTTCAGTGCCTCAATGGTAATTACCTTACGCTGCTGGGGAGCGATACCGTTGACATCAACCTTTCCTCCATGTCCGAAAGTCATTCCCTCAGGACGGTCACCATTGTTGTGATGATGTTTGCCCGAAGCACCACCAACAAACCACTCGAGCTCGAGATCATCGAGAGTCTTGAAGAAGTTCTCGTTGTAGATTTCTACCTTACCTTCCTTGAATCCCTTATCCGATACCCATACGTTCTGATAGTAATAACGTACCTCGTAGGCATGAGGATTCAGACGACGGTCAGGAGCGATGATACCATTACAGTTGAAGTTATAGTCAGATGCAGGATAACGTCCGTAGTCGCCTCCGAAAGTGAAGATCTCCTTACCTGTGACCTTACTCTTATCACGCATACCCTGATCTACGAAGTCCCAGATATATCCACCCTGATATACAGGATATTTGCGGATAAGCTCCCAGTACTCCTTGAAACCACCCATGGAGTTACCCATAGCGTGGGCATACTCACACTGGATAAGTGGCTTGACACCGCTCTTACCTTCTACCTGCTTGCCCTTATAGTTTGTAGCATTGCCTTTAGAATAGTTTTCACTGTCCTTGTAATCCATATACATCGGACAGAAGATATCGGTTTTTCCATCCAGTTCTGCACGCTCATATTGACAAGGACGGCTATTGTCGTAAGCCTTCACCCAGTCGTAAGCCTTCTCGAAGTTCGGACCATAGCCAGCCTCGTTACCAAGACTCCACACGATGATTGACGGGTGGTTCTTATAGGTAATCATATTACCCTCCTGACGCTCGATATGTGCCTTCTCGAAGTCAGCGCGCTTGGCAAGAGTCTTCTCCTTGTAGCCCATACCATGACTCTCGAGATTGCTCTCTGCTGTGAGGTAGAGACCATACTCGTCGCAGAGGTCATACCAGCGAGGATCGTCAGGATAGTGACATGTACGAACAGCATTGATATTAAGATACTTCATAATCTTGATATCCTGAATCATACGGTCTACGGAAACGATATATCCGCCATCAGGATCCAGTTCATGGCGGTCAGCCCCCTTTATAAGTATCGGCTGGCCATTGACGAGCAACTGTCCTCCCTTGATAGTGATATTACGGAAACCGATCTTCTTACGGATAGCCTGTAGCACCTTATTGTCTTTCTTCAGCTGGATCTCTAATATATATAAATAAGGTGTCTCTGCTGTCCACGCCTTAGCATTATCGACAGTTGCCTGCAATCCTTCTGCCACCAACTTACCCTCGGCATCATATAACTTTGACTCCAGCTGAGCCTTACCTCCTACGATTTTCGGATCAACACCAAGAATACCCTTACCATCCTGATAATCCTGAGTGATGAAGAAATCCTGTATACGAACCTTCGGTGTGGAATAGAGATATACCTCACGGGCGATACCTGTGAAACGCCAGAAATCCTGATCCTCAATGTACGAACCGTCACACCAGCGCATGATCTGCATGGCGATAAGGTTCTTGCCTGGCTTCAGGTATTTTGTGATATTAAACTCTGCAGCGACCTTTGAGTCCTCAGAGTAACCCACATACTTACCATTTACCCATACAGACAGGTTGCTTGTAGCAGAACCAACATGGAAGAACACCTCCTGACCTTTCCAGTTTGCCGGCAGCTCAAAGGTCTTACGATAAGAGCCTGTATAATTGTTTGTCTCACCGATGTATGGTGGGTTGTTCTTAAATGTGGTACACCACGCATAACCCATATTCTTATAGATCTTGTCGCCATAGCCATTAAGTTCGAATAGTCCTGGCACTGGGAAATCCACCCACTTAGAGTCATCGTATTTCAATCCGTAGAATCCTGCAGGAGCATCCTGATGATTCTTCACGAAATTGAATTTCCACATTCCCTCCATAGAGAGATAACGCCCTGATTTCGACTTATCGCCCTGACGAGCCATCTCCTCACTCTCGAAAGCAAAGAAATGAGCATGACGAGCCTCACGGTTCACTTGATTCACGTTGGGGTCCTGCCATACAGGCAACTTCTGAGCATAGACAGAAGAGGCTGCCAGACAGACCATTGACATAAATAATTTTTTGATCATAATAACGTTTTAGATTACTTTTTAATAATTTTCCGCAAAGATAGCAATATTTCCTGAATTCTGCAAATTATTCTATAAAAAATCATTATCTTTGTAGCCAAGATGAAGAAAGAAGAACGATACGAGAAAATACTCGAGCATTTCCGCAAAGAGATGCCTAATGTGAATACGGAGTTGGAGTTCGGAAGTGTTTTCCAGCTTCTGGTGGCAGTGATTCTCAGTGCCCAGTGTACAGACAAGCGTATCAATCAGGTTACTCCTGAACTGTTCCGTCACTACCCTGATGCTAAGACGATGGCTAATGTTGAGCCAGAGGATGTGTTTGAGTACATCCGTAGTGTGAGTTATCCCAATGCAAAGGCAGAGCACCTGGTGAAGATGGCAAGAGCTCTTGTAGAGAAACATGATGGCGAGGTGCCTTCGGATATGAATATGTTGTTGGACCTGCCTGGTGTTGGCAGAAAGACAGCCAATGTTATCCAAAGTGTGGCTTTCGGAAAGTCTACATTAGCTGTGGACACCCATGTATATCGTGTTGCCCATCGTTTAGGACTTGTTGGCAAGCGTGACAATACCCCATACAAGGTTGAGGTAGCTCTTACAAGACATATCCCGGAGGAGGATATCCCCAATGCCCACCACTGGCTGTTGCTTCACGGGAGATATGTATGCACATCAAGGAAGCCACACTGTGAGAAGTGTGACATAGAGCATCTCTGTGCAAAGAATATAGAGGGGTCTAAACTGGGATAATTACTTCTTTTCAGAATTAGCCTTTTGTGGGCGATGACCTTTGGGACGTCCCATTCCCCAATTACGGAACATACGACGGTTGAAACGGTCCTCTGCCAGAATAGCCTTATATGCCTTTGAGGCAGGCAGTACTCCCAAGAACTTGTTGTGATATGTCTGCTGGATATTCTTCAGTTCCAGTTCCATCTGGTCACGCTTCTGAATAGCCTTCTTATAAGCATTCTCATCAGCAGGCTTTGAGTTGCCCTCGGCTCTCAGCTGCTTGAATATGACACGCTGTTTCTCCTGCATCTCTCGCAACAGGGGGAAGAAGGCAGCAGCCTCATTCTTGTTAAGGTCAGCCTCCTTTGTGATAAATTCCTCCACGTCTGCCTGATACTTCTCCGGAGAGAATTTCTGCTGGGCAGAAGATGTATATATACAAAGGTTAAGAGCGAAGAGTACGATCATCACTCTCATCACGAAGCATCGGCTATAGCTATTCTTTATCATCATTTTCAATATCAATATTCACCTGTAAGACATGCATAGATGTCTTGATTGTCTATCATCACATAATCAGCAGCCTCATCGAAAGAGTCGTCGGAGTAAACAGCCACCTGCTCTGTAGTATTGTCAACATGCTCAGCAGTAAAGTACTGATAGGCCGTTACGCTTATGAACAACGCACATACACTGGCAGCGGCATAGAGAACAGGACGGAGCCATACCGTCTTCGCCTTCTTCTCTGTCATAGGCACATCCTGAGGCTTATTGCCTTCAGCATCTATCCTCGACATCACCTGACTTGCAAGTGTATCAAAATAGCCTTCCGGAACCCTGAAAGGATTCTCTTTGCCTACTTTCTCTATGAGATATTGTTCTTCGTTCATACTTTATTGACGTATAAAAAAATAAAAGGTTTAATCACGTGATTTAAAAAATTCCGTTATCTTCTTAACAGCAATATGATATGATGCTTTCAGGCTACCCTCAGAGGTGCCGAGCAGCTTACTCATATCACTATATCGCATCTCATCGTAATAACGCAGGGTAAAGACAGTGCGCTGTACATCAGGCAGCGTAGCTATCGCCTCCTGAAGCTGGGCTTCGGTAGTATCACCATCGAAATACTCATCCGCCATCAGAGTGTTAGACACAGAGAATTCTGTATCATCTGTACTTACCGTTGTGAGGTTCTTCTGCTTGCGAACGAAATCGATACTCTCATTGATTGCGATACGTGATAGCCAGGTAAGTATCTTAGAGTCGCCATGAAAAGATGCCAGCCCGTTCCATGCTTTAATAAACGCATTCTGAAGCACATCGTTGGCATCTTCATGAGTAAGTACTATACGACGCACCTGCCAGTATAGCTGTTCACTATACTTCCGCACCATCAACTCAAACCCTTCCCTCTGGGTTTCAGCCCTTAACAGTAGTTCCTGCAGATGCTTATCGTCGTTATTAGCCATTATTTCATTATTGACTTCATCTCATCGACAATAACCTTATCATATCCATAGATATCAGGATAAGAGTCGATTATCCCCGTTTCCGGATTCGGATAGGCTGTATAATATATAATGTATACAGGCACACGAGGATTGACATCGTGATATGTTGAGAGTCTGAAAGGACGGGGATCGTCAGCATGTTCCCTTATATATATCAATCCTCGCTCTGTCTCTGGCTTGATATCTATAGAGATACGGAGCTTATCCTTTGCCCACTCGTCGATGTCCGAAAGGAGGAAACAAGCCAGTTCAAAGGGTTTCTGTACTCTCACACATCCATGCGACAAGGTACGGCGCTCACGACTGAAGGCTCCCCGATTATTCGTGTCGTGCAGGTATACAGAGAAATTATTAGGGAACCTGAAGACGATACGTCCCAGGGAGTTGCCAGCCCCACCCTTCTGACCAACACGCAAACGACCGGATTTCAGTTCATCCGAAGAAACCATCACAGGATTAAGCGTATCACCGGAACTGCGCTCGATGACATAATAATGGTTTCGTGCAAAGTAGGCTGAATCGCCAGCATGTCGGGCAACATCGGTCTTTATGATATTACCGGGGATTATCCATTCCGGATTAACCTGGATATAGTTTATGGTACTGCTAAGGAGAGGAGTCTTTGTCGTTGTTGCACCACAGCATATCTTCATGTTCAGCACAGAGTCAGCACCCACCGCCCATAGCTGTTGTGCAGCTATATTTACCAGTATCATACGCTTGTTCTCCTCTGGATGATTTATCTTCCAGCGACAACGTTCCATATTTACAGCTATCTTCTGTCGGAAGGCTTTATCCGAAGTTGTTGACAGCTTTGTCTGAAGGATACGATAGATATGATTCTTAGGTGTTGACTCTACCAGATATCCGAGTCTGTCGGATGATGATATCCTATTCCTTGCCTCCTTCTCGTCCGGGGCCTCAATATCATAGTCAAAGAGACGCGCATATCCGCTGCCGTCAGCCTTCATATTAAGACGGTTCAACAACTTGTCGGGACGTACGAAACCATATCTCTGACCAGTGGCATAGCTCACATAGGCCTCTGTGAGATTATCGTCAAGGCGTCTGAGCACCTCGTTGATGTTTACTCCCAGAGAGTCGAATGCCAGTTTATGGATAATGTCAAGATCCTCTTCTATCTGTGGAATAAAGAAGGCTGTTGGGTCCAAGCCGTTACGAGGCAGTTCACGTCTCAGGAATGACAGCAAGGAGTCTGCATCCTGAGAGACACCCATACGGTCAAACCATTGACCTTTCAGATCAACGTCGAGCGAATCAACATAATTACCGAATGCAGATTGTTCTGCTTCTGAGAGTTCCCGGGTTCCCTCAAAGCAGGAAACCATGAGCAGACAGGCAGTCGTCAGTAATAATACTGTTAACGAACAGATACCTTGCGAACCACTTTGCCCACCTTTACGATGTAACACCCTTTTGGAATGTTTAGTTCAATTTTCTGCGCAGGACTCTCGATAGCCACTGTCATCACCTTCTTTCCCGTCAGGGAGATAACCTCCAACGTCTGTCCTTCACCTCCTGTAATATTCAGTGCACCATCACTATATGATATTGTTGGCTCATCATCAAGAGCCATCTCCATAACGCCTGCCATATATTCAGGTGAGGCACTGACATCCATTGGAGCCAGCCAGGTGAACAGTATAGAAAGTGATATAATGAGTAGTCTTTTTATCATACGCAACGGTTTATAATTTCTGCAAAATTAACTATTCTGTCTGAAAAAACCAAACTTTTATGAAAAAAAGTGCACTTCAGACATCAAAAACGTCCATTTCTGAGGTCAGGAAGCTGTTTTCAAACACCTCTTTCGCCTCATTCAAGAGTACATTCTCATCTTCATACCGTGAGCTGTAATGTCCCAGTAGCAGTTTCCCCACCCCTGCATCGCGGGCCACCATTGCGGCCTGACGAGCCGTGGAATGATGATATTTCTCTGCCTGAAGGATATAATCCTCACCATAGGTGCTCTCGTGATACAAGGTGTTTACTCCTTTTATCATCTCATGCAGAGTTGGAATATACTTTGTATCAGAGCAATAGGCATAGCTCCTGGCTGTATCAGCAGATTTCACCAGACGAGAATTAGGGATTACCTCCCCGTCATCTGTTGTCCAGTCAGCACCGTTCTTGATGTTGTTGATCTGACTTGTAGGAATCTTATAGAAGTCGATCATCTCCCTACGGATATGAGGAAGCCCCTGTTTCTCCCGTATCAGATATCCACAGGTAGGCATCCTGTGTTGCAGAGGGATACTCTCGACGATGATGCTTCTGTCTTCATACACGACAGTTTTATGTGTGGTATCTACAGGATGGAATTCTATCCCGTATCCCAGGTCGTGAGTAAAGAATTCTATCTGACTCTGTAGCATCTGTTCCAGCTCTTCCGGAGCGTGGATATGTAATGTGGCAGTGCGCCCGAGAAGTCCGAAAGTGGATATCATGCCTATCAGTCCGAAACAGTGATCACCATGCAGATGAGTGATAAACACATGACTCAGCTTGGTAAACCTCACATGACATCGTCGCAACTGCATCTGGGTACCCTCTGCACAGTCGAGCATAAGCACCTTGTCGCGTACCTCCACAACCTGTGAGGATGCATAATGACGAAGGGTGGGAAGAGCACTTCCACACCCTAAGATATGTACCTTAAACGGTTCCACACTCAATACGTGTTAGTTGTCTATACGGAACTCGTCGCTGCTGTCCTCGAGCTTCAGTCCGTGAAGATCCATCTCTGGCTGCTCTTTCCAACGGCTGTACTCCAAGGTCTCCACATCCTGTTTCTCCACTCCCACGGTTCTATATACCAGAGAGTCAGCGCCTAACTTGATGATCTCGTAGAGAGTGACCTCTTCCATATCGCCACCACCTTCACGCTGGGAAAGGATCTCCAGCTTACCATTGAAAATCTTCCATGTCTTGTATATGATGCTGCTCTGATCGATGCTCTCAGCAATACCACCTTCCTTGATACGGATGCCTACTTCAGAACTGCCATCGATGGGATTAGGCATTACCCAGTCGCCTAAGAGAGTATTCTGGTTGATAACGATAACAGCCTCTGTCTTCTGGATATTTGGAAGGACAGCCATACGGTCGCCTGCCTGCAGACCACCAAAGACCTGGTTGTTTTCCTGAGCCTTTGTGAGGTCGAGTGAGAGGGTATCACCATTATCAGTCAACAGTTGAAGAGTGTTCATTGCTGTTCCATTACCACAGATACCATAAACAGTCTGATCTCGTGGAATGTAAACCTGTGTAGAGTCATCATCATCTTCAGCAACTTGTTGCTGCTGGTTTCCACCACCGCAACTGCTAAACGCCATCGCGAAAGCAATCATTCCAAAAAATGCTAATTTCTTCATGTCTTTATTATTTCAATTGTTCAACACTTTCTTTGCTTCATTCCATAGTTTATCCATTTCTTCTAACGTCATATCCTTCAATGGTTTACCAACCTTGATACTGTACGCCTCAATATAATTAAAACGATCGATAAACTTGCGGTTAGTCATCTCCAGGGCATTGTCCGGATTAAGCTTATACAGTCTGGCTGCATTGATAACAGAGAACAGGAAGTCGCCAAGTTCCTTCGTCGAGTTTTCCTTGTCTTCCTTACGCAGTTCCGTCTCCAGTTCATCGAGCTCCTCGCGAACCTTCGTCCACACATCCTGCTTGTCCTCCCAGTCGAAACCCACATTACGCGCCTTATCCTGAATACGGTATGCCTTTATCATACTCGGCAATGCATCAGGAACACCTGAGAGCACAGACTTATTACCGTCCTTCTCCTTGAGCTTTATCTGTTCCCAGTTCTCCAGAACCTGAGAAACAGTAGAAACCTTTGCCTCACCTGAGCCAGTGGACTGCTGAGCCTCCTCCGGCACATACGGCAATGGCTTAGGATTCTCCGCATCTATCTGCGAAGGATGATACACATGAGGATGACGGGTGATCATCTTACGGGTAAGGGCATCGCATACATCTGCCACATCAAACTGCTCTTTCTCCTCGGCAATCTTTGCATAGAAACAGATATGCAGCAACACATCCCCAAGCTCCTTGCAGATATCGTGGACATCATTCTTGATGATGGCATCGCAGAGCTCATAAGTCTCTTCGATAGTATTTGGACGCAGACTCTCATTCGTCTGTTTCTTATCCCACGGACAATTAGCTCTCAACGCATCCAACACGTCAAGAAAGCGCCCGAAAGCCTGCATTTTTTCTTCTTTTGTGTGCATAAAACTTAAATTATGGGGCAAAGATAATACTTTTTGCTGTAATTTTAGTAATTTTGCAGCGATTTTTGAAAATATTATAATATAAGATATGGAATTAGCAAGTAAATACGACCCAAAAGAGGTCGAATCGAAATGGTATCAGTACTGGCTTGACAACAAGCTCTTCGCCAGTAAACCCGATGGACGTGAACCCTACACAATTGTAATTCCGCCCCCCAATGTAACAGGTGTGCTCCACATGGGTCACATGCTGAACAACACCATTCAGGATATCCTCATCCGTCGTGCCCGTATGGAAGGTAAGAACGCCCTGTGGGTACCTGGCACAGACCACGCCTCTATCGCTACTGAGGCAAAGGTGGTAAAGAAACTCGCTGCTGAGGGAATCAAGAAACATGACCTTACCCGTGAGCAGTTTCTCGAGCATGCATGGGACTGGACCCACGAGCATGGCGGCATCATCCTTAAGCAGCTTCGTCGTCTTGGTGCCAGCTGCGACTGGGACCGCACTGCCTTCACTATGGACGAGACTCGTAGCAAGAGCGTCATCAAGGTATTCGTAGACCTATATAACAAGGGCCTCATCTATCGTGGACTCCGCATGGTAAACTGGGATCCGAAAGCCCTCACAGCCCTCTCTACAGAGGAAGTAATCTACAGAGAGGAGCAGAGCCATCTCTTCCACCTGAAGTATTATGTTGACGGACTTACACAGCTCGACAACGAAGAGGCACTCAAGGCTGAGGGTAATATCATCCACAAAGATGAGAAGGGCTATTACGCAGTAGTCGCTACCACCCGTCCTGAGACCATCATGGGTGATACAGCAATGTGTATCAATCCCAAGGACCCGAAGAACCAGTGGCTGAAGGGCCGCAAGGTCATCGTTCCTCTGGTGAATCGTGTCATCCCAGTTATCGAGGACCGTTATGTAGACATCGAGTTCGGTACCGGCTGTCTGAAGGTCACACCAGCCCACGATACCAACGACTATATGCTTGGCAAGACCCACAACCTTGAGACCATCGACATCTTCAATCCTGACGGAACCATCTCTGAGCAGAGTCCTCTCTATGTAGGAATGGACCGTATGGACTGTCGTAAGCAGATCAGCAAAGACCTCAAGGAGGCTGGTCTGATGGAGAAAATCGAGGACTATATTAATAAGGTAGGCTATTCTGAGCGTAACCCAGACACTCCTATCGAGCCACGTCTCTCACTGCAGTGGTTCCTCAAGATGCAGCACTTTGCAGACATCGCTCTGCCACCCGTAATGACTGGCGAGATGAATTTCTATCCAGAGAAATACAAGAACACCTATAAAAACTGGCTTGAGAATATCCAGGACTGGTGTATCTCACGTCAGCTCTGGTGGGGTCATCGTATTCCTGCATACTACTACAACGAGAATGACTTCGTAGTAGCCGAGACTCGTGAGGAGGCTCTGAAACTGGCTCAGCAGAAAGACCCGAAGATCACAGATGCCGACCTTCGTCAGGAGGAGGATGCACTCGACACATGGTTCTCTTCTTGGCTCTGGCCTATCTCGCTCTTCGACGGTATCAACAACCCCGGCAACGAGGAGCTCAACTACTACTACCCCACCTCAGACCTCGTAACAGGTCCGGATATCATCTTCTTCTGGGTAGCACGTATGATTATGGCTGGTGAGGAGTATATGGGTAAGTATCCGTTTAAGAACGTTTACTTCACAGGTATCGTTCGCGATAAGCTGGGACGTAAGATGTCTAAGTCGCTCGGAAATTCTCCTGATCCTATCGAACTGATAGACAAGTTCGGCGCCGATGGTGTCCGTATGGGTATGATGCTCTCTGCTCCTGCAGGAAATGATATCCTCTTCGACGAGGCCCTCTGCGAACAGGGACGTAACTTCAACAATAAGATATGGAACGCCTTCCGTCTGGTTAAGGGCTGGAAGGTAAAGGATATCGAACAGCCAGAGGCTGGTAAGATTGCTACCGCATGGTTTGACGCAAAGTTGAAGCAGACAAATGCCGAGGTAGATGATCTCTTCAAGAAATACCGTATCTCTGAGGCTCTGATGGCTGTATACAAGCTCTTCTGGGATGAGTTCTCATCATGGTATCTCGAGATGGTCAAGCCAGCCTATATCAATGGTGAGCCCCAGCCTATCGATAAGGTGACTTTCGACAAGACCCTCGAGTTCTTCGAGAACCTGCTGAAGATGCTCCACCCATTCATGCCATTCATCACCGAGGAGCTCTGGCAGCACCTCTATGATCGTAATGACGGAGAGAGTATCATGAGCGATAAGCTTGAGTTGCCAGCTCCAACAGATGCAGACAACAAGATTGCCAACGACATCGAACTCGTTAAGCAGATTGTATCTGGTGTTCGTATGGTCCGTAACCAGAAGAACATCGCTCCAAAGGAACAGGTAGAACTGCAGGTCATCAACAATAACAACTACGAGGATTATTACTCAGTTATCACTAAGATGGCCAACCTGAGCTTTATCAATATCGTTGTCGAGAAAGATGCTACCGCTTCTGCCTTTATGGTAGGCACCGACGAGTTTGCAGTTCCCGTAGGCGACATGATCGATGTGGAGGCAGAGATAGCCAAGATGGAGGCTCAGCTGCAGCACCTGGAGGGATTCCTCGCAGGTGTTAAGAAGAAGCTCTCCAACGAGCGGTTCGTTGCCAACGCCCCTGAGCAGGTTGTTGCTCTCGAGCGTAAGAAGCAGAGTGATTCTGAAGAGAAGATTGCTTCGCTTAAGGAAAGCATCGCAGCACTGAAAAACAAATAAATAAAGAAGCCTCGCGAACTGCGAGGCTTTTTTATTTTTATATCTTATCTTATTCTGTCCATCGACCTTACAAGTCTCTCGTCAGCGAGAATAGCCTTACGTGCCATGATATACAGTATTGCCGCTATAGCAGGCAGCACTACTGGCCATTCCGGAGTGAAGCTTACAGTACCCAGCGACTTGTCGCCAGCCACCTGTCCTACTACGAAATAACAGATATACCATCCTATACACAGCAAGGCATTGAGCAGACAGAACATCGCCTGAGTCTTTCTGTTATGATACAGGAATATGGAATAGCATCCTATCGCTGTCGTAGGCAGCAGCACCGCCATCAGTGGCCATGTGTCGAGATGATGCTTGCCCAGGGGATCTGTAAACCACAGGTTATACACCTTAGATACACCTATCTTTGCCACCTCAAACGTACCTATCTGCATAGAAAGACACATGACGGTCAGTATTATGGCCGCCATGATGAAAAGTGTTTGTTTACGCTGAATCATACCTCTTAATCCTGATTCAGGTTGTCACGCATCGGATCACGCCAGTATACCTTGTCCTCAACAAACTCCTGTGTAGCCAGAAGAGTTGGCTTCGGGAGCTTCTCATAGTAGCGTGAGATTTCAATCTGCTCACGATTCTCGAACACCTCCTCCAGAGAGTCATTGTATGATGCAAACTCTGCGAGTTTCTTTGAAAGGTCGTCCTTAATCTGAACACTTATCTGATTTGCACGCTTTGAGATGATGGCAACACTCTCGTAGATATTACCTGTATCTTTGCAGAGATCCATGATGTTGCGGGTAACGGTATTTACCGGTGCTTTTGACTTCTTGTAATCCATATCTTCTTTATTTAATCCTTTATTACTTTCTTACACTTTGTGATATACTTCTCGGCAGTACGTACATTCTTTGAGTCGGGATACTCATTGATAAATCCGTAGCACTCATCCTCAGCATCACGATAACGGTCCAGACGCTTCTCGTCTGTGGAGTTCTCCGCCAACTCGAACTTACTCTTCATGATGAGCAGAGCAAAGTCCTCACGGTGCCTGGAATAGGGATACTGCTTCAAGGCATTCTGAGCAGTAATGATACACGATGTGTAGTTACTCTCATCGTTCTTGTTGATATTGCCGAAATATCCGCCAAGATTAAAGTAAAGCTTTGCTGAGAGGAGCTCCTTTGTCACGAGTTTGTCCTGAAGTTCGTAAAGACGACTCTGCGCCTTTGCACGGAGCTTTGAGTCAGGGAAGAGATCCAGGAACTGCTGATAAGCATTGATGGCTCCTATCGTAGGTGTCTGATCCAGACGAGGCTCCGGGGCACTCTCATAGAGCGACTGTCCTACATAGAATCCTGCCGACTCAGCATAGATGCCACGTGGATAGCTGCTCAGATATTTCTTGAATGTGACAGAAGATGCCTCAAAGTCGCCATTGCAGTACTGGGCCATTGCAAGCATGTAGAGACTCTCCTGAGCATCGTCAGTACCTTTCTTCAGGGTAATGAGCTCCTCCAGGAGTGTTGCTGCCTGCTGGAACTTACCGTTGGCAAAAGCCTCCTTTGCATATTCGTATTTATAGTCGTTGTCTGTCGACTTATATACCTTATTGAATTCTCCTGCACAGCTGGTCATCAGCAGCATCGCGCACGAACATATTATGATACATTTCTTCATATCGGGGTGCAAAGTTACTGCTTTTTTGCTAAAAAACAAAGTTTTTTTGAACAATTTTATCATTTCTCATTTATCATTTATCATTTTTTCGTATCTTTGCACTTTGTTATGAGTGATTTTATACTTACTTCGCCATATAAGCCTACAGGCGACCAGCCTGAAGCTATCAAGGAACTCACCGAAGGAATCTTCCGGGGTGACCAGTCGCAGGTGCTCCTGGGTGTTACGGGGTCTGGAAAGACTTTCACGATGGCAAATGTGATAGCCAACGTCAATCGCCCCACCCTCATCCTCAGCCATAACAAGACACTTGCAGCACAGCTTTACGAAGAGATGAAGGGATTCTTCCCTCAGAATGCCGTTGAGTATTACGTCAGTTATTATGACTACTACCAACCAGAGGCATATCTTCCCACCACAGATACATACATCGAGAAAGACCTCTCCATCAACGACGAGATAGATCGTCTGCGTCTCTCTGCGGTATCCAACCTCTTGTCGGGAAGAAAGGATGTCGTGGTGGTATCGTCGGTATCCTGCATCTATGGTATGGGCAGTCCTGTAGCACTTCAGGAGAATGTAATCAATTTACGTGTGGGACAAAAGCTCGACCGCAACGCTCTGTTAAGAAATTTGGTGTCATCATTATATGTAAGAAACGATATCGACCTCCAACGAGGCTGTTTCCGTGTCAAGGGTGATACCGTCGATATCGCGATGGCTTATAGCGAAGTGGTGCTCCGTGTAACCTTCTGGGACGACGAGATAGACTCGCTGGAAGAAGTCGACGCAATAACCTTCGACCGCCTTGCCCGATTTGAGGAGTATAAACTCTACCCCGCCAATCTCTTTATGACCTCACAGGAACAGACCAATATCGCAATACGTGAGATACAGGACGACCTCGTCAAGCAGATAGCCTTCTTCGAGGAGGCAGGCGACCCCATCAAGGCCCAGAGGATAAAGGAACGTGTGGAGTACGACATGGAGATGATTAAGGAGCTGGGCCATTGTTCCGGTATCGAGAACTACAGCCGCTATTTCGATGGACGTAAGGCAGGCGAACGTCCTTACTGTCTTCTCGATTTCTTCCCCGACGACTACCTCCTTATCGTCGATGAGAGCCATGTGTCGATACCTCAGATAGGTGCGATGTATGGTGGTGACCGCTCAAGGAAATCCAACCTCGTGGAATACGGATTCCGTCTTCCTGCAGCCTTCGACAACCGTCCTCTCACCTTCGAGGAGTTTCATGAGATGATCAATCAGGTGATCTATGTCTCTGCCACCCCTGCCGACTACGAACTCGCTGAGGCAGAGGGAGTTGTAGTAGAACAGGTGATACGTCCCACAGGCCTTCTCGACCCCGAGATAGAGGTCCGAAAGAGTGAGAACCAGATCGACGACCTTATGGATGAGATCCTCACCCGTAGTCACCGGGGTGAACGAGTGCTTGTCACCACCCTCACCAAACGAATGGCAGAGGAACTCTCGGAATATCTTCTTAGTCATGGTGTAAAGACAGCCTATATCCACAGCGATGTGGCAACCCTCGACAGAGTGAAGATCCTCGCTGACCTTCGTAAGGGAGTCTACGATGTCCTTGTGGGAGTAAACCTCCTTCGTGAGGGCCTCGACCTTCCCGAGGTCTCTCTTGTAGCCATCCTCGATGCCGACAAAGAGGGATTCCTGCGCAGCCACAGAAGTCTTACCCAGACAGCAGGTCGTGCTGCGAGAAACGTTAATGGCAAGGTCATCATGTATGCCGACACCATCACATCGTCCATGCAGCTCACCATCGATGAGACCCTTCGTCGTCGCATGAAACAGATGCATTACAACGAAGAGCACCACATCACTCCGAAACAGATTGTAAAGAATATTAGCATCAGTGCCCTTAAGAAGGAAGACCGTGCTGACACCAAGGAGCTCATGCGTAATGTCAGTGTTGCCGCTGATGGCGAAGGCGCAGGCACATCAATGGCTGCCGACCCGATCATCGAGCACATGACCCGTCCGCAGATGGAGAAACTCATTGCCGAGACTACCCGTAAGATGAAGGAAGCCGCCAAACAGCTCGACTTCCTGCAGGCAGCACAGTATCGCGACGAGATTATCCGTCTTCAGGGTCTGCTTGAGTTGAAATAAGGACAATCCCCCTATCCCATCAGCATCACGAGCAAAGGTATGGTTATCATAGAGGCCAAGGTGGTAATAAACGTCACCTCGGTAATCATCGTTGTGTCCTTATTATATTTCAGACAGAGTATGGTGCCGTAGGTGGCTACTGGCATAGCGATTACGAGGGTGTTGATGTTTACCACAAAGGTCGGGAATCCCAGAAGCCCCATCAGGAAATGCACCCCCACGGGCAGTATCGCCAGTCGTAGTATTGTTGTAACATACACAGGTCCGTTGCCGAGCATCTTACGCAGAGAGAGATTAGACATCGAACTGCCTATTATCAGCAGAGCTGCTGGAACAGTGACGTTTCCCAGCATCGTCAGCGGCTGACTGATGGCAGCGGGTATGTTGTCTATCCTCAGAGCCACGATAGCCATCGTGAGGTATGCTGCGAGCATGGGTGTCGAGTAGAGCACCTTCTTCTGAAACCGCTCTTTGTTCGTGTTGGAGCCTGTCATAAGTATCGTTCCTATGGTGAATACAGCGAAGGTGTTCACCACGTTAAGCACGGCAGCATAGAACACAGCCTGGTGCCCGAATATCGATGCCACCACAGGATAGCCCATGAACCCCACGTTTCCAAACATCAGCGCAAACCCGATAGGCCCCTGGTCTTCTTTGTTCTTTGTAATGTATTTTGGCAGGAGAAACGCTGCACCGGCCAAGAGAATATACGTCACGGTACTTATAAGCAACAGAGGGATGATATACCTGCTGTCGGGCAACTCTCCTGTCATCGCAGAAGAGAGGATAAGTGCCGGACAGGTGATGTTTATCACCAGTCTCGACAACTGTCTGTCGAAATCCCCGCCTAAGTAACCTAATTTGCCTGCGACGTATCCTACCATCACGAGAGCAAAGAGAGTAAGCATTACAACAATCATAACTGTCTATGACATTTTTTCAGAGAAAAATTCCCCCGCCGATGTGGCAGGGGAATTATTTATAGAGTTTAAATTAATCTATTATTGACTTACTCGGAAACACCGGCTTTGAACCACTCTACAGGAACCTGTGTACGCTCGTTCATCCAATAAGTGCCAGCTGGCACTGCAACAATCTTAGGAGCGGTACCCAGCTCTGGGAATGGGATAGTATACATTTTCTCTGTAGCTGCAGAAGAATCTTCGAACTTAACAACCACAGAAATGTTGTTCGATGTAGCATTAAAGCCTGTAGCATCAAACGTGCCCATAACATAGTTGGGGTTGTATGGTGCAATGGTGTTAGTGATACCTGATGCAACACTGCTCTTAGCCCACTTTACAGTGTTACCAATCTTAATATCGAAGTCATAGATACCACCTGCAGCGCGAACTATACCAATATTAGGCAGAGCCGCTGTTGTTGTTCTACTTGGATGTACGTTGTCACCGTCATAGAAATAGGTAATCTCCTGTCTATTATACGAGATATCAAATACTACGTCGTTGAAGTCGAAGTCGTTAGCATCACCAAGGTCTTCCATGATGTAACGCTTTGTCTTCTCCACAACAACCTTCTCAACACGCTGTGTAGGAGGTACTGGCCTACCGTAAACCATGAAAATCAGGTCCTCATAGTCTTTGTCGCTATTTGTAGCACTATTGTCCTCACAGCCGATGATTGTAGCTGTATAATCTTCTGGTACTCCATTGGGCACAATTGTACAGTTTACATCAAGCATCATTGAAGTTAAAGATGAGGTAACCTCTGGCTGATAATTTACGTTGAGAGGGTTAGCCTCATACTTCTGGAAATCAGAATAGCTTTTCCATACTTTCAGGTAGAAAGACATAGCTGAACCTTCAGGCAGTTTGTCGTATGTGTAGCTTGGAGCCTTCACCTCGAATGGACCATTCTCTTTTTTCATACCATCAGTACCTGTACCTACTTTCGCGAAGGCATCAGTAGAACCAGACTTTCTGAATTCGAGACCTTCACCCTTTGACCAGATAAGCATGTCGCCTGCTTTACCACCATTAGCCATATCGTCTACATGCATCCACAACTCCCAGTAGTAGCTTGCGCAGCCCTGGAAGAGAGGCACGATAGTAAAGTCGTTTTTACCAACTCCCATAACGAATGGTCTTCCTTTTCCAGAATTATCTTTTCCCTTTGGAAGATTTTTAAACACCCATTCACTGATTGCTGGCTGGATAGTCATCTCTTTTACCACACGGTGGAAATCGGCATCAGCAACAGAAGCAACGGCACGTGTACTGCTACCTGATGAAGAGGCAGAGTAAGTAGGTGTACTTGTAGAGAAATCCCAAGACTGATTTGAGTCAATCTTACCATACCTCTTAATGAAGTTAGAGGTGTAGAGAGCATCCTGCTGCTGAATGGCAGCCTCAGCGGCAGCCTCAGCATCATAACTGAGATCCTTTGAGCACGACATGAAAGCTAAGCCCATCACGGACATACTTCCCATCAAGAAAAGCTTTTTTGTAATCATAATTTTAATGGTTCTTTTTAATTACTAACTACTATTTATGTTTGATGGGTGCAAAATTACTAATTGTTTAGCCATATTACATAATTTTTTTAGTTAAAAAATATTAAAGCCAAGCAAAACCTCTCCAAAAACAAGAAATTTATAAGCATTTAACCACAAAGACAGGGTTTACTTGATATCTAAGAGTGTTTTTCTACGATTTCCCTTCGGACGAACCACAAAATGCACCCATGCCCTCGAACCCCGCACCTCGATAATCAACTCATCGAAATCTTCTCTGGATTCATCAGCTATGTCGAGGAGAATAACGGCATAGCGAAGTGCCTGTTCCTTACCATAGCACTTTATATCCGCCGCACATCCTACGAGATGATTACTCGTAGAGCTTCCCCCTACCCTTTTATTCACCTCCCAAGATCTATACCCCGAGTTAATAATTATCGGCTCTTCCTTAAGCGTATACCTCTTATTATACTCACTCCTCAGCATCTCCAGCCACCCGCAAAGGCGCTTAAGATTCTCTATCGCCACACGACTTGGAATATTCCCATCCTTAGTCTTATAACTCGTCTTAGTCATCTCACCGAGCGTAAAGTGCTCGGTGAGTTTCTCTTTCTTATTTATACTTACTGTACACAATTGACGAACTCATTATGAGTTGTCATCTCTAAATGAATAGAGGATAATCTCTCATATCTTCACAATATCTGCAGGCAAAAGCGCACAGAGCACAGAGCACAGTTTTTTAGGGGCTGAAGATTGCGTTAGAAGGAGTATTGTTATATATATTATTATATTATATATATAATATTATTATATATATAATAAATTTGATTGTGACGGAAAACTATTGCTCATAAGAAAACTGTGCTCTGTGCGCTGTGCGCCCTAATTCACGAAAAATTGCCTGTTGAAAAAACGACCATTTTTCAAAACGTGCTTTTTTTGTGCTTATTTTGGATTATTATTTGGAATGTACGTGAAAAATTAGTACCTTTGCATTGTCAATGAAAAAAGATGAAATTTGCGGCCTGCCCAGCCAACAAAAATTCCTTTGCGCGCGGGACATTGTTTCCTAGGGAGAGCCAAAAATGGAGTCGATTCGAAGACAAATAAAAATAATTAACAACAATCTATTAATCTTTTAATTTTTAAAAATTATGGCACTTAAAGTAAAAGCAGTTGAGAAGAACATTAAGTTCGAGAAAAACAGTGAAGGCGTTTGGCGCTATGTGATGCAACCCGACCTGTACATCGCACTCTCGCAGGCGAAGGTAATCAGGGAGGCAGCTCTCCGAAGCGGAGTGAGCCAAGGTGTGATGAAAGCGTGCTGGGATGCAGCCGGAGAGGTTATCAAGGCGTGGGCAACTGAAGGTCACTCTGTGGCACTGCCCGGACTGGGAACCATGCGTTTCGGACTCCGTGCGAAGAGCGTAGTAAAGGTGGAAGACGTGAAGACCGGTCTTATCAAGACGCGACGCATCATCTTCACTCCATCGCAGGATCTGAAGGACGAGCTGGCCGACACAGCAATCCAGATTACCTGCTACGACCGCAACGGCGACATCGTGAAGCGTGTAACATCGGCTGACGCTGGCGAAGTGGAGGACACCGAGAACGAGGAGAACGAGCAGAACGGTGAGCAGAACGGCACAGGTTCTGGTTCAGAGCAGGGCTCAAGCTCAGGCAACGGCTCTTCGACAGGCTCTGAAACATCGAGCGTAGAGACACCTGTGATTAGCGGTGAAACTCCATTCGACGAGAGTACGGAGGTGACGATTAGTGGTCCTGACGGCGCAGAGATTCGCTACACCACAGACGGTACAGCTCCTAACGCAGAGAGCACACTGTACAGCGAGGCTATCACTCTGACTGATACGGCAACCGTTAAGGCTATCGCCATCAAGAACGGCGAAAGCAGCGAGGCAGCCACTAAGGTGTTCACCAAGAACGGCAGCAACATCGGTAGCGGCGGGTTCGAGACTGGTAACTGATCAAATCCTTAAATGATAAATGATAAAGGATAAATGATAAACGTAATGAAAGGAGGCTTATCATGACGAAGAAGGAAACCATCAAGTGGATCGTGCAGCTCGTGGCGAGCATCGCAACAGCTATTCTAACGGCCCTCGGAGCAACAAGCTGTCTGGGTTATTAAACAAAAAAGAGGTGGTTGTCAGTAATTGGCAACCACCTTACTTATTAACTCATCCATCGAGCAGCATACTACATCAAAGAGCTTATACATCAGTTCCGGCTCTTGCTTCTCGGGAATATAGGCTATCACCTTCTTCCCTCTCCCGGCAAACCATCCTGCTTCAGTATGAGCACTTCGCCCACATGGCAACACGATAACACAAGTATCACAAGCCTCCATTGCCTTGATGTCATTTCTGAATTGTCGCAGAGCAAAAGGATGGTTCAGATTCTCCCGATACTCCAGCGGCCCCCAGTTCAAATAATCCTCACTAACGCAGCTCCATTTGAATCCAGGATCACCTGATGGAGGATTGCGAAAATCATATACATCATGACCTGCATTCCTCAGCGCATTAACCACCTCAGGATAGTATTCATTTCGCCAAC
>Ga0256407_10001906_pt1 | contig 41701 bp, 25 predicted proteins | sample RumenRJG_04DNA_FD_193489 | JGI IMG/M metagenome (GOLD analysis project Ga0256407, IMG submission 193489) | Bovine rumen microbial communities from Lethbridge, Alberta, Canada - RJG_04 | ecosystem: Host-associated > Mammals > Digestive system > Stomach > Rumen | place: Canada: Alberta... | reverse complement strand
GACTTGACCCGCCGCATGATCTCAGATCGTTCGGAAGCGTTGAAAACGTCTGATTTGTTCGGAGAATCGTCTCCGTGCGGCGTTGGAGGAAGTTTAGGGAGTTGTGTTCTTTTTCTAGACGTCATGGTTCGAAAAGACTAACGCGTTTGAAATTACGAGTGACAAAAAAGTTCAAAAACGTGTTCGACGGACTGACATTCGACGCGATTATGAGTCAGAAGCAACAACTGTGGGCATTTGGGAAACCATACAACATGACAATTATAGCAAATTATTTGGCGTAAACCGCTTACGAGAAAGCGATTACAGCTAGAGTTTTAACAGGACGCGCGGCAATGCGGATAAGCCGCATCATCCTAAACGATTATCACATCATCCCAAACGATTGTCGCATTGTCCTAACGATAAATATCTTGACCAATAGATTACTTGGCGTTTCTTTCTAATTCTAGTCGAATTTTTTTCAGTTCCCAATACATGACGTCCGGCAAGTAAAAATTAACAGGAGAAACAGATTCGTTTGAATCTAAGACCCAAAGAAGTTGAAAGGACGCAACGACGCGTCGTGCGAGTTCCTCAAAGGTCAGCGGCGTCAATATTCTGAATCTCTAGACGGAAACGACGTAACACTTTTCACATCCAAACGCAAAGTCTCAGTCGCATTACAATATTCTACGCAACCAACACAAGCGACTGCTCTTCTTCGGCGTCGTCATATTCAAAAACGTCGATTGACGAGAACGACACATCTTTTAAGTTCTTATTTTCCAATAGTTATTCAAGCCTTGTAGAACGTTCCTCAGTTTTCGAACGGAGAGTTGCTATGACCGACGCGGCAGAACTGCGAATTTCGGGAAGCCAGTTTGAAAATCCTCTTGCTTCAAAACGATCAAAAAGTCTTTGAGCGCGCTCGGCTTCCTGCAAAGCTTCAGACGATCGACCAAGTATATGGAGCCGTAAAGCCTTGAGCGTCAGAAGCTCGACGTAAAGCGTCCGAATTTCAAAATAACGCTCGTTAAACAACTTGATAAAAAGATCAAAAGCCTTGTCAAGCCCCGTTTGGACTCGGACAGCGTCGCGACGACGCCCTGACCTTAAAAGGCAAAACGTCTCAATTTTCAAAAGTTCAATATGAATCCGTTGAAACCTTGACTGTTCGACTTCGGAAGAAACGGCGTTCTCAGAAGAATAAAAGCGCTTTAGTATACGACGAGCGTTTCGGCAAGCGTCGGTCCATTCCTGTTTCAAACAAGCAAATCTAATCCAGTTATATTCGAACTCAAGTTCATATACGCTATGCCTAAGACAGGTTTTTCGAAGGTTCGTCCGGAGCGTCTTAATGCTACGCTTGACTCCGTCAAAACCGATTTCATCGACCTTGGTAAAATCTTCAAGTTCATTGACAATAAAGAGTTTTCCGCCAACCTCAAGCGATTTGCTGGAGATTTGAGAACTCTTTCCAATATGTTTTTCGATGAAAGGCAACGTGACGCGAGCGCCATAACGTTTTTGTCGTTCAAAATCGGCATACTCTGGGCGAGATTGTAGATACTCACGCAGTCCAGAACACGCTTTAGGAGAAAGCGGTTCAGTTCCGTAGAAAACGCTGTTTGACAAGCGGGCTATATCCATTTGGAAAACAACGCTCTGAACTTGATCGTCCTGAGGGAAGGAGTCGAGTTTTTTATCGAGGCTTTCCCGTTGAAACAAACGACCAACTGTCGCGACATACCGTTCTTCTTCAACAGCGCGTTCAATAAGCCCGTTGTCAAATTTAAAAGAGGCGGAAAACTCTAAAAAAGGGCTATAAAAAAGACTGATTGTCGGATCGTCGACTTCGTGTAGGAGGGTTTGAAGGATAAACCAAGATTTGTCAAATAATTTATTTGCGGAATAAAAGCAACGCCTTTTGTCGGCAAAATAAACCCCGATAACGGTAAAACACCGCCATGAGGCTTGTAAAAGTTCTACGGAACGGACGTTGTTAACCTCAGAATGCTCTTTTATCTCAGTCCAAACGGAGTCAAACGCCTCTTCAAATCGCAAAGAAAACCCACGCGCGAGCCTTATGTCGATAGAATCCTTGTGGAAGAAGAACGCGCTCAAAGTATTAGCCGTCTTCATAAAACACCCCAAGTGATGCTCGTAAGACATTCCAGATTCGGAATATTCGTCAAGCGCACGAAAAAGAAAAACGAGTTCTTCCACTTCGTTCCCGTCAAGGTTAGCCATACGCGCTAATTTCGGGAAAAAATCGGCGAAGGAAAAACCGAACCGAAGCGCTGCAAAGCATGCGGCAAGAATAAAACGTTGATGTGAAATGTCTAAAAGGCGTTCATGCAATTCAATCGCAAATTCTCTGTCCTTGAGGACGTCGATTGCATAATCGGTCAAAGTATAGCAACAGTGCAAGGTCGTCGTTTGAGCGCCCATATTCTCACCGGCGCCAGATTCTAAAGAATCCAATTCATCATTGACCTCGCTTTTTAACTCGTCAACCTCTCTCCAAGCAAAACGCCATTCAAAGAGGAGATGAAGAAGTTTTTTATATTGTTCATATCCCCAAGACTCGTGCAAAACGGCGTTACGTCCAAGAAGTCTGGAAATATGAATTATTCGATCAAAAAACAACTTTTGAAATTTGTCGGCGCGGAGATAGTCCTCTATCGAAACCTGAGAGACAGTCGATTCGCCGACGTTCTCTTTCTCGTCTTCGGTTGAGTCGTCATGAACGCCTTCTGAAGAACGTTTAAACCAAATCAAATTTCCAAGTTCTTCTGGACTCTCTATAAGTCGCGAATCCTTTGAAGCCAACGACGATTCTTTGCCGAAGACAAAGCGTTCGAACGCGATGAGGAAAGTCAGAGCAACGGCAAATGTTGCGTTCCAGAAAATTGCGTCTTGAACTGACTCGACTTTCGCGTTCAATAACTTTTGAATGCCTAGAATAACATTAGCATTTTTCTCACCGCCGTCAGACGGGGCAGAATGACTCGGCGAAGCGTCCTCGTTTTGAACTAGCGAGGCTAAAGCTGGACTCTTCTTAGCGACAACCGCGTCAATAACGTCCTTCGTATAACAAAGTTCTGTGAAAGCCAATTGAGCTTCGCCATGTCGCCAATACAGGTCGTTTAGTTTACAAAAAACGTCGCTCAAAAGTTTAACGTCTGAGTATATTCCCTCCTCGAGCATTTGGCATGTGATAAGTCGAGAGCACATCTGGAGATCGTGCCACAGAATGAAATCACGTGGGTATTTGATTAATTTTTCAAAAACAAACTCTCTTCGTGCGTTAACGAATTCTTCGAAAGAGGGACAGCCAAGAGGTTCTGTCGTCTTTTCAATACGCTTCGCATTATCAAGATAAGTTGCACAAAAGGCGTCGTGCACAAGCTCCGCGCTTTTCTTGGGAATAAACGAGTTAAAACGATCGTCCCATTGAAGCGATTCGAGAAAACGAATCCGCGAATCATAGAGAATGGTATTGGCGGCCACAAAATCGCACTCTATCTGCCGTCGAACTTCAATTCCGACGTCAATTTTTAAAATTTTAGCACGAATACGCCCAATATAATGAGATAAGAAACAAAATAACCTAAAGCAGGTCAAAGGCGAGCCGGCTTCTGCGGCAAAATGCAATACAATAGGAACAAATTCCTTAAGTTCGCGCAAAATTGTCGTGTTACCGCATCTGAACGCCCTGTTAAGCGTACGAAAAAACTTCTTGATCAGAGCGATTGCCTTATCATGATCGCCGTGACTCCACGTCATACATGCGAAGCGACGAAGAAACTCGAAATAGCATCCCGTCGCTTCATAGTCCATTCCGATAAGCGTCGACAGTTCTGTCTCTCGGTAAAGCTCGTCTATCTGCTGAAGATCGGCAAAGACGCCCTCTACGTCATTTTGCACGACTAAGCGGAAAACACAGCGCAACATCAAGTTCTCTGCAAATGTTAGGCAAATCCGAGGCGAATTACCGCCGTCGGCAGCGACGGCGCTCGCCATACTGTCGACGGCGACCTCTATCCACTCTCCGGCTCTCTTGGTCTCCTCTCCAAGCTGGTTAACCCGGTGCAACTTCCGCGCGCTATCAGAAACAGAGTTCGCAATACTGGGTAAAATTTTAGGCGGTACGAGAGAAAGAAAACGCTTAAAGAACTTTTCATAACGCTCAAAGACGTCCCATTTCTCGTCTACCGCCGCAACATTAAAGGCGAGAGCAAAAAAACAGATAAAAATCTGTTCAAGAGGCAACCGTTCGTCTTTCGTCAAAGCTTTATTGAAGTAGCGAAGTCCATTGACAATATCTTTCCATGCCGATGCGAAATCGCGCTGAACATAATACAGGGAGGCGCGCATGGAATAGACGTCGACGAGCATTCTTCTAATCGACGAAGCATACTTATGACTTTTAACATTACGAAGCGCCTGGGCGCCCCAGAGAATCGTCTGCTCTGTCTTGGTTAAAGTTTGGATCGCGTTGGAAAAATCGCCCGCTTTGCTATAAAAATTAGCCTCCCCCAAAAGGGCGTGAACGTATGTCAAGAACGTTTTTTTTCGGTTCTTACGCCAAATATCTTCTATTCGTCGACGAAAACCAATTGCAGCAGTCTTAGCGTCGGCAATCCTTCCAACTGTCGTCAAGAGGTTGACTAACAAGCTATTAACATTCGACGCTTTAGAAAGCAACAGGGGAACTGTACGGAAAGAACAGAAAAGACTCGCCGCGGTACGGTACGATTTTATCGCCGTCTCGACGTCGCCTGCGGTTTCACAAGCTCTTCCATAGCTAGTTAAAAGAAAAGGCACGTCGGGAAACGTCTTCGCTTCCTCGCCTAAATCGTCTTTCATATCGTCGACAATTTTGAAAGCATTCTCAAAGGACGTCAACGAAGACGAACTTGCGCCAAGGGTAAGCAACGCTTGCGCGTGGGCAAACCAAGCGTGCATCAGACATACACGAAAGTCCAAAGAATTTACCGGAACCTCGACTTGTCGGATTTTGTCCTGCAAATCACGTACAAGCTCAAACGGCGGTTCACGATATAAACTGAGGTGGAAGAGAACACGATAAGTCGCGACTTCAATCTGAGCAATTACAAAGTCTTCATCCTGAGGAGACTCAGCCTCGTCTAAAAGTTTCTGAGCTTCGTCTAACATTTGAAAACTGGCAGTCTCGTTTCGTTTAACGTTATACCGCGCCGCAACGATGAGGGATTTTGCTAACGGAAGACGCGCAGACTCGTCTGATTCGTTAAGACGTTCTCTGAAACGCGCTATTTTTTCGTCGATTGGAACGCTCTCGTCTTCAAAAAGCTCAGAGTCGCTCTGCCAAATGGGATTATTGTCCTCGTTGTCTCGATCGTGAAATTCCTCGTTCCCCGTCGCATGAAAAAGGGGGTTAGAATCAGCCGACTCCTCGACCTTCTGCGACGTCGAAACAGACGTGTCGCGACGAAGTTTTTTTCTATAAGAACGAACGGCCCTTGCGAGAAGTTTGCCAACCCTTTCAGGATTATCCGACTCACTCTCGTCGTCGTCTCCGTTAGAAACGGCGCCAAAGACGAAAAATAAAATAAGGGCGAGCCAAGTCGTCCAATGCATGTCCCCGAAATAGGTAAAAAGATCGAGCGTTTCAGTCATCGTAAAGTATTCCATGTCGAATCGATTTGGATGAAGGAAAGCTCATGCATGCAACTTTTCCGCCCCTGTAACAAATCGACAATTTCCCTCAAAAACGTTTGTTCAATCAATTAGACGTCGTTTGTTCTATTGTGCTAATTATTCTTCTGCGTCGATAAAAAACTCAACGCGCTATATTTAACAGGAGAACCCTCCCACAAAACCGGACTTCATTATATCAACATTTAGACGAGACGACCACGAAATTTCGGAGAAATGAAGGTTAAATCAACAAATATTGGAGTCGATATTTAAACGGTCCTGATCGTCAAAAAAAATCAAGTAAGAAACGAACTAAGTCTTGACGAAATAAACTCCAGGTTTCCATGAAGCGCATTCTCACGCAATAGTCTTAAATACGCAACTTGAGCGTCCGACCACCAAAAAGGCCGTCTCATTTCGTCAAAATCTGGCTCCAACGCTACTGTTTCGCGATAAATATCGGCAAGTAGCGCGGAAAGGCCGTCGCCTTCACGAGCGCTGACCATCGTCGTCTCACGAATCGTTTCAGCGTTCCAATCGGGAAACCACTCCTTCTGCGGAAGGTCGCATTTGTTGAGGACTTTCAAGACAACCTGACGGGTCGTTTGATCCGAGTCGTGTTTAAAACGCTGAAGAACTCTTGCTTGCTCCAACCGCGAGACGGTCGGATCATAGACCTCGAGAACCACGTCGGCGCGAGTTTGTCCCTCACGCGCAGATTCTATCCCCAACCGTTCAAGTGCGACGTTAGTCTCACGAAAACCGGCGGTATCGACAAAAAGATAATTCCAACCGCCATAAGTAAAAGGCGCGCCGACAAGATCAAGCGTCGTACCTGGACTCGGAGAGGCCAACGCCCTCTTGTAGCCGAGAATGGCGTTGAGAAGACTGCTCTTTCCCACGTTCGGGGAACCGCAAAGCGTTACGATAAAAGGCACGACTAAATGGCCGCCAAGAAAAGACTTGAGGACCTCGTCCACCATCGCGACAAGAAGCCGTATGTCTCCTAAAGTAGCCGCCTTCGCGAGTTTGCCGAACCAACGACGCCATGCGTTCGGCTGACTACAAGCAATTCTCGCGGTAACTTCAGTCGTCGTCATTGCGATTAATTCGTCAGCCGCGTCAAAGAACAGCGCGTCGAGCGAGGGATCGGAGGACGCATGAGATACGATTCCGGCGTGTTCCGCTTCAAGCGACGAGAATAATCGATTCCATTCCACCCCAGGAACACAACGTGCGCCTGCCTTGACAAAAAAATCGACTATTCGTTTCGATGCGAGTACGCCGCCGTGACAGTTGAGTTCAAACGCCGTAGGCGCTCTCCACCACAAAACGACTTCGTCGGCGACGTCGTCTAGTTCTTTAAAATGAAAGCGTCCGAAGAAAGGACGAGACGCAAATTCCAAACTCCATTCCGCGTCGAAAAACGGGGATCGTCCGCCGTCTGAACGAGTCCAACAGGAACACAAAGCGGCTTTCGCTTGAGTCCCGGAAACGCCAACGACGGAAACAGCCGCGCGTCCGATCGGCGTCAGCGTCGCCACCCTAAACAAGTCGTCCCCGTCCGCTAAGGAAGACGGCGCAGGCGAACAATTAATCGACGTCAAGAAGCGTCCTCCTCGATCCTAAGTATTCTGATCACCCTGACGGGAGGACTCCTTGCGCTCTGGCGAGCCGCCATGCGTAGCGACGTTCTGCGAATCAAATGTCGGCGCGCCCTTCTCGTCCTTCAAAATTTTGCGAAGTTTTCGTGGAGTCGCTCTCTTTAGATTAAGCGCGCAGGTTTCAAAGGGCGTTCCGTCCACGCTTCGCCGGAGCATGACATAAATAGCGCAACTGTAGACGATTGCGGCAACGTAAGGATAGGCTTGAGGAACACGGAGAATCAAATCGCCCCAGAATTCAACGCCAAATCTATCGTATAAGGCGCCGTCCACGGTATAACACGCGACAAAACCGGCCGCCGCATAACGCGCGATAAACGCCAAGATTAAACTCCCAACGCAGATTAAAGTCTGAGCGAAAAACGCGTAGAGGAGCCATATTAGCGTGCGTTGAACAAGATAGGAAACGCCGCGAGAAATCGCGTCGAATCCGTCGCAGTTTTCGGATGCTATCGCCGCGACGCCGAGAGGAGCGCTCAAAATCAAAAGAGCCAAGATGAATTCAAACGCAAGCGCAAAAAGCATGACGACGGGAGAAAGAACCGCGCTTACCGGGATCGCAACCCGCGCGACTAGAGCCAAAACCGCAAAGGCTACGACAAATACCAGCGGCGCGATAAGCGTTAGCAGCGCCGAAGAATAGCGTTTGAAGGCGAATTTAAGCGAAGCGAAAGTCGAAGAACGAGAAGACGTTGTCAAACGAACGACCGTCGAACGAGCAATCGCCAGCGCCAGCCAAAGAGCGACGAGAAACTCGACGCTATGAACGGTAAAAACAACCGCGCTTTCTTCCGTTCGTCCCTTAAGCGAAGCGTTGACGCGAGGCGTCGCGTCTCGGAATAAGGAAAATGCGCGACGCGCGGGAGCGGACGAGTAAATCAGAGAATGAAGAGCAAAATCAACGCCTTGATCGCCGCTCGCAACGCTCTCGATTCGCAGTTCCGGCGCGCGACGATCGATTGAACCGACCTCCATGAACGAATCGAGTCGCGCGCAAACAAGCGCAAACACCGCGCATAACAAGAGAAAAGAGGGCTTAAAAGTCACGGCGAACGCGCGGAAAAAAAGCGTCGCGGGAATCAACTCAAGCCAGTCGACGCGACGTACCGTCCCCGCGTCAATATCGCAACTCCTAGCCGTCATCTGATTTCCTCCTTAAGACGGGACAAACACCGGACCCATTTTAGCGATTGAAGCAGAAAGGACAAGCCAAGGAGACTCGCTTGACGACGAAGAAGACGGATATACTGAGGAAACGCAACGTCAATTGTAATCCGAATCGTCGTCCGTTTCGTCCGAATAACGCCCCTCGGCATTGTCAAGTTCAATCTGATCGACGTTTGGAGTGAAGATTGGATATTCTTCACAAAACCAGCGTTTGGCGTCAATCTCTCTGCAACGTTCCGAACAAAAAGGGGCGACAGCGCCTGAATCTCCCTCTGAGAAACATTTATTACAAATCGGACAACGCACGAAAACGTCCTTTATAAAAGACAAGGAAACGCTTTAACCCCATAGCCAAGAGTCTGACTTCACAACGCCAAACCTTACTTCGACGCTGAAGATCCCGGAGTCGACGCGTTCTTCCCCTTATAGTCCGTACAGTAAAACCCTGAACCGTGAAAAATAACGCCTACGCCGCCGCTAACGATGCGTTTAAAATCGCTAGAACCACATTCAGGACAGACCTTTTCAGGTCGGGCGGTCATAGGTTGAAATATTTCTATCGTCTTGTGACATCCGCCGCAATGATATTCGTAAGTCGGCATTTTAGTCTAACCTCTACCTCATGCGCGTCGCAACGCAAGGGCGTTTTATTTGAAAGAAATCATGCCCAAACGAGGGCGACGATATCAAGCGTCGTCCTCTGTCTTTGGAGAATCTGACTTCGGAGAAGCAAGAATAACCTGAGCGGCACGAATAACGCGATCATGAAGTTTAAAACCCGACTTAACCTCAAAAATCACTGTATTCGCAGGATATTCGTCAGACGGCATAAAGGAAACTGATTCGTGGAAATTTGGATCAAACGGCTTGTGAAGGGCGTCTATCTTTTCGATACCGTTGTTCTTGAGGACCTTCAGGAATTCGTCGACCACCATCTTTACGCCGGCAAGTACCGCTGCGCCGTTGTTCTCCGCGTCGTCGATGCCAAGAGCAAGATTCAGATTATCCCAAATCGGAAGAATCGCCCGCGCAAGGTCGGCGGACGCATATTTACGTTCCTCGTCATGAAGACGTTTCGTGCGCGCCCGAAAGTTCTCCAACTCAGCCAAGGCGCGCAATGCGCGATCTTTCGCCTCTTCAAGGTCGCGTTTCAACTTTTCATATTCAGCGACAGGAATCGTCGTCACTTCAACCTCGACGGGCGATTCGCAGGAATCGCCCCCCTCGTCGATCTCGTCCTGCCCGCCGTTGGGGTCAGAACTCTCATAAATAGACGCTTCATTCAGGAAATCATCGTTGTCAGCCGTCGTCATCCATCCACCTCGTCGTTAAACGAGGCCTCCTAATAATCGTCGACGTTTATCGTCAAAGAGAAACGTCTCTTTCTAACACCTTTGAAAAAGCAAAGAACCGCCACCGACTAAGGAGTCGCGTCGTCGTTTCCGGACTCGTCTTTGCTCTTGTCTTCAGATTTACCGCCCTTCTTTTCGGGGAAAAACTCGGAGACAAATTTCTTTAGACTCGAACCAAAGGATCTACGTTCAGAGAGAACTGAATCCCCCTCGTATTCGGCGAGTTTCCTTAGAATCTTTTCATGTTCAGGCTTAATCTTCTTCGGAACCTCAATAAAGAGTTGAATAAGCAAATCGCCGACGGCGTTGCGGCGCGGCGTCGGCATTCCACGCCCTTTAAGACGCACGACGTCGCCATTCTGAGTTCCAGCGGGAATCTTAATCTTTTCAACGCCGTCAAGAGTCGGCGCGTCTATCTCCGCGCCAAGAGCTGCTTGAGCGTACCCTATCGGAATTTGGCAGATTAAATCTTGACCTTCCCGTGTAAAAAGCGGGTGTTTTTTAACTTGAATCAGAACATAGCAGTCGCCGGCAGGTCCGCCGTTAGGACTCTGATCGCCCTCCCCTTGAAGTCGGAGACGAACGCCGCTGTCAACGCCGGCAGGTATGCGGATTTCGCGTGCGACTTCACGCGCAGTAAGACCCGAACCGCGACATTCTGGGCACGGTTCGGCAATGACGCTCCCGCGACCGCCGCATTTCGGGCAAGTCGTTTGGATTGAAAAAACTCCCGTCGACTGTTGAACTCGGCCACGTCCCCCGCAATACTTACACGTCTCAGGCTTAGTGCCAGGTTTTGCGCCAGAACCGTTGCAGGTCCGACAGACTTCTCGTCGACGATACCGAATTTCTTTCGTCACCCCTCTGGCGACTTCATGGAGATCAAGCGTCAAACCACATCGGACGTCCGCTCCCTGCTGAACGCGGGATCCGCGTCCGCCGCCGAAAAAGTTGAAAATGGACTCGCCGAAGACGTCGCCGAACATGCCAAAAATATCGCCGACGTCCTGGAAACCGCCGACGCCGCCGTTCCGTTCGAGACCGGCGCGTCCATATCGATCGTAGACGTCCTTCTTCTCGGGATCGCTCAAAACCTCAAACGCCTCGGCGCAAAGTTTAAACTTCGCCTCGGCCTCTTTGTCCCCTGGATTACGGTCAGGATGATACTTCAACGCGGCCTTCCGATATGCCGACCTGATTTCGTCTGGAGACGCGGAACGATCAATTCCCAACAATTCGTAATAGTCGACTTCTTCTTCGGTCATCGATAACGCCTTCCGCAGGTCGAAACGACGTTCCGACCGTCACATTGCCGTGCGATTGACAGCCGGCAAAGTGTAAAAATCCAACAACGTCGGACAAGCCAACGTTCCTAAAAAGCAAGAGCGTTTGTAGAAATCGCTCAAAAACGGACGCCGCGCTTTCGCACGGCGCCTGTTAAAGCGGCGCGTCCCAATCATTCGAAACGCACGAAAAGAACGCGCCGCGTACTCAAACATAACGCCTTAACGAGGCCTTATTGGCTGTCAACGAACAGCGTCGTCGACCTTATTGTCCTTCTTGACGTCGGTCACAAGCGTTTCAGTCGTCAACATAAGACCAGCGACGCTAGCGGCATGAGACAAAGCGGCGCGAACAACCTGTAAGGGATCGATAACGCCAGCCTCATACATGTCGACATACTTGCCGGTCGAAGCGTCATAACCAACCGACTCCTCTCGCGAAGCGACTTCGTCGACCACAACGTCGCCGTCGGCGCCGCTGTTGTCGACAATCTGCTTAAGAGGCGCAGAAAGCGCGCGAGAAAGGATATCGACGCCAATCTTCTCGTCGCCGCGAACGTTGGCGCGGACCTTGTCCACCGCCTCGCGGCAACGCAGGAGCGCGACGCCTCCGCCCGGAAGAACGCCTTCGAGCGCGGCGGCCCGAGTCGCGTGAAGAGCGTCGTCGACGCGATCCTTCTTCTGCTTCATCTCGGCTTCGGTATGAGCGCCGACTTTGATAATCGCGACGCCGCCGCTGAGTTTCGCAAGTCGCTCCTGATACTTTTCACGATCATACTCGCTATCGCTATCCGCGATCATACGGCGAAGAAGATCCGTCCTCGACTTGACGTCCGCTTTTTTACCGGCTCCGTCAATAATCGTCGTCGAATCTTTATCGATGGTAATCTGCTTTGCTTGACCGAGTTGGCTGAGGTCCACGTTCTCAAGCTTAATGCCGAGATCCTCGCTGATAACCTTGCCGCCGGTAAGAATCGCGATATCTTGAAGCATCGCCTTTCGACGATCGCCAAATCCAGGAGCCTTAACAGCTGCAAGATCGAGAACGCCGCGAAGCTTATTCACGACAAGCATCGTAAGAACTTCCGCGTCAATATCTTCCGCGATAATGAGAAGCTGTTTTCCCTTTTGAGAAACTTTTTCAAGAAGGGGAATCAAATCTCGAATATTCGAGATCTTCTTTTCATGAAGGAGGATATACGCGTTTTCGAGCTTGCACTGCATCTCGGCGACGTCGTTGATAAAGTAAGGGGAAAGGTAGCCTTTATCAAATTGCATACCCTCGACGACGTCATAACTGGTTTCGGAAGTTTTACCTTCTTCAACAGTAATAACTCCGTCGTTTCCAACAGCTTCCATAGCGTCGGCAAGAAGTTCGCCAATCTCGCGATCGTTATTCGCGCTAATGGCGCCGACGTTGGCAATTTCTTCCTTCGTCGTAACCTTTTTAGCCATCTCTTGGAGTTTGCCGATTGCGGCGTTAGTCGCTTTGTCAATTCCGCGACGAATCGCCGTTGGGTTACTGCCGGCGGCAACGTTACGAAGTCCTTCTTTGTAGATCGCCCGCGCCAAGACGGTCGCGGTCGTGGTGCCGTCGCCGACGACGTCGTTTGTTTTCGAAGCGACTTCATTTACGAGCTTAGCGCCCATGTTTTCAAACGGGTCCTCAAGCTCGACTTCCTTGCTGACGGTCACGCCGTCCTTAGTGACCTTGGGACCGCCGTAAGCTTTGCTCAAAACGACGTTACGACCAGTCGGACCAAGAGTTACCGCGACCACGTCGGCCAACTTGTTGACGCCGTCAAGCATCTTGCGTCGCGCCGCGTCGTCGAAGATCAGTTGCTTTGACATGAAATGTATCCTTATGTTCTGGACGGAAACTCAACGCCTACGTCAAGCACGCCCTATTTTTTCAAAAGTCGATAAAACGTTAAGACGAAATCACGCAGTCTTAACGACCTTGGCGAGCACGTCGCTTTCGCGAAGAATCTTGTACTGTTCGCCGTCGACTTCGACGTCCGAGCCAGAGTACTTGCCGTAGATGACTTCGTCGTCGACAGCAACGTTCATCTCGGCGCGTTTGCCATTGTCAAGGAGACGACCGGCGCCAGCGGCGACGACGACGCCGCGCTGCGGCTTTTCTTTCGCGCTGTCAGGGAGAAGAATTCCGCCGGCTGTCTTTTCTTCAGCTTCAAGCGGCTTAACAACGAGACGATCTTCCAGAGGCTTGAGATTCAGGCTTTTCTTAGCGGTCATAATAAACCCTTTCTATATAATCGTTTATAGTTTTTAATCTGAAAATCAGCGCGCGATTCGACTCAAACGCGCGCCGTGTTAGGAAATCGCGCAAAACTCGGATCAGAATCCGCCCATGCCGCCCATTCCACCCATGCCGCCCATCGCGTTCGGATCAGGCGCCGGGGTTTTCTCTTCCTTCGGAATTTCCGTAAGCAAGCAGGAGGTCGTCAGCAACAGCGCGGCGACGCTTGCGGCGTTTTGAAGAGCGGTACGCACGACCTTAGCGGGATCAATAACGCCCGCTTCGATCAGATCGCAATAGGCGTCTTTGTCTGCGTCGTAACCGTCGTTTTTACCTTCCATTTTGCGAACGCGGTTCACAACGACCGAACCTTCGACGCCCGCGTTTTTCGCGATTTCTCGAATCGGAGCCTCAAGAGCCTTTTTAACGATCTGAACGCCGTAGACTTCGTCGCCCGTCGCGTCTTTAACTCTCGTCAACGCGTCGGCAGCGCGAAGAAGCGCGACTCCGCCGCCAGGAACAACGCCTTCCTCAAGCGCGGCCTTAGTCGCAGCCTGAGCGTCTTCATACAGATACTTGCGTTCCTTGAGTTCCGATTCCGTCGCCGCGCCGACGTTGATCCGAGCGACGCCGCCCGCAAGTTTCGCCAAGCGCTCTTGGAGTTTCTCTTTGTCATAGGAACTCGTCGTCGTCTCAATTTCCGCTCGAATCTGAGCAACTCGCGCTTCGACGTCTTCCTTTTTGCCGGCGCCTCCGACAATCGTCGTAGAATCGCTTGTTACGACAATCTTCTTCGCACGACCAAGGTCTCGAATTTGGACGGCGTCAAGTTGAACGCCAAGATCCTTGAAAACTGCCGTCGCGCCGGTAAGAACTGCAATGTCGCCAAGCATCGCCTTACGACGTTCGCCATATCCCGGCGCTTTCACGGCGCAAACCTGAAGGACGCCGCGTAGCTTATTGACGACAAGCGTCGCAAGCGCCTCGCCCTCGACGTCTTCCGCAACGATAAACAAGGGACGACTTTGCTTATTGATAGCTTCGAGGAGCGGAACAAGCGACTTAGCGTTCGAAATTTTATCCTCGAACACGAGGATAAGCGGATCGTCCAGTTCAACCTTCTGATCGTCGAGATTCGTAACAAAATTCGGCGAAAGATAACCGCGGTCAAACTGCATGCCCTCGACAACGTCGACATACGTCTCAAACGACTTGCCTTCGTCGATCGTTATAACGCCGTTCTTACCAACCTTAAGAAAAGCGTCGGCGAGGATTTGACCGATCGTTGAATCGTTGTTGCCGGCAATAGAGGCAACTTGAGCAATTTCCTTACGGCTCTTGTCGTTCACAGGCGTGGCAAGTTTATCCACATACTCGCCAACGACTCCCGCCGCCTTTTGAATACCGCGAGAGAGAGCCATCGGATCGGCTCCGGCCGCGACCATCTTCAGCCCCTCAAGAAAAATCGCTTCCGCGAGAACCGTCGCAGTCGTAGTGCCGTCGCCTGCGGTTTGATTCGTCTTAGAAGCTGCTTGTTTAACAAGCGCCGCGCCAAGATTCTCTTCAGGATCGTCAAGAACGATGTCTTCGGCGACGGTCACGCCGTCTTTCGTGACCTTCGGAGCGCCCCATCCTTTATCCAGAACAACGTTCCGTCCACGAGGTCCCAGCGTGCTCTTAACGGCGCGAGATAACTTTTTGACGCCCTCGGCAATCGGACTGCGAGCAGCGTCGTCAAACGACGTCTTCTTTGCCACTGCGGAAATCTCCTTATGTAAGATGTTTGTAAAGCTTAATGTCCAAGCCTAGCATAGCGACACAAGACTGACGAACAGAACGAAGTCGACCAGTTCGTCACGAACATAAGCTAATTTTGAATTTCAAATTCTACGATGAAACGCCAGACGCTCGTAACAAGCCCCAGACATTTAAGACAAGAGAAAGCACATTCGACGCCAAATCATGCCACGTCTCTTTTTTTCATAGTAAACTTATTATTCATTTAAAAATTGGTAAATATATTATCACCTTTTCAACGTGTTAAAACAGAAAGAGAAAATAAAAGAGAAAACTTTCTTGGTCATAGACGTCGTCTTCAAATATTTTGACGTCAAATTGGCAGTTAGGGAAGAACAACGCCGTCGTGGAAGAGCGCCAAACTGTCTTAAAAAAAGAGAGGGCTCCGACGAAAACGAACGTCACGTCGGAGCCTTCAAAAGCAGATGCAAAATATAAAACAGGAACAGTAATTACAGATCGGCGGCAAACATATCGTCGTAATTCGACACGTAACCGGGTAACGCGGCGCGTTCTAATTCACGTCGATACGCTTCGACAACAGCATTGTGAATATATTCGCGACTCGCGGTATTAATCGGATGCACAATATCCACAAACTGCTTGCTTGGATTTAAACCGGCAAGCATACGGGCGACCTCGGCGTTAGAAACGCTCTCGCCGCAGGAACTGCAATAATTCGAACCGACAATGACTTTATGGCGGCAGTAAGGACAATGGAACGTAATCTTACGGCTCGGCATCGCCACAAAATACCCCTGATCGCCTTCAAGAATCTTCAAATCCGTTACGACAAAGGCATTGTCAAAGATCAGAGTACAAAAAGCCCTGAGCCGACTGCGACCCGAATCGCCGCCGACCAATTTAATTCGAACGTCCGTAATTTTCATTTTTCCATCCAAGAACGACGTTTGAACTGACCCGTCTCAAAGGAGACTCCTACGCCGTCGTATATCCTGATTCATTCACAAAGTTCGAACCACAAAAACATCCTCGACAGAATTCCAAAGCCCCGAAGCACGGACTGCCGTCGCAACACGTTTCGCGGTCTCTTCACAAGTACAAAGCGCGAAAAAAGCGGTTCCGCTCCCTGACATCTGCGCGACAAGCGTTTCTGGAATGGCGCCTAGCGTCGACTTCCAAGAATCCACTCCGTCCCACAAAAGCGAAGCGGCCTCCTCAAGTCGATTAAAAACATACCTCGAAAAAAAATCGGCGAAACAACTGCCTTCGTACCCTCGTAACGCACGTAAAACGTCGTCAAGAGATCGTCGCGGCCTGCCAACTATCGTTGAACACTGCCGGTACACCTCCGAGGTCGAAAGTCCAAACGAAGGTTTAACAATTGTCGCCCACAGTTCGGGAAGTTTAAAGGACTCGACGCGCTCGCCTCTGCCACGCCCCGCAGAAGCGCCCTCTTCGAGGAAGAGAGCGACGTCGCTGCCAAGGCGCCCTGCCGCCTCGCAAAGCCAGTCTCGGCATATGCAGACCCCGCCTAGACGCTTTAACACCAAAAGGAACGCTGCGGCGTCGCTAGATCCTCCGCCTAATCCCGCTTTTGTGGGAATTTTTTTAAAAATTTTTACATGAGCGCTAAGCGGCTTATCGTAGAAAAAGTTTTTCTTCATTTCTTCGCGCCAAACATGATACGCCTTCGCGACAAGATTCGAGTCGTCGCATGGAACGTCTAAACGCCGGCGACCAGTTTCATCAACGCATTCAAGCGTAATGCCAGGTTCGTCAGATTTAAAGAAACGACAATCGAGTCTGTCATAGAGACTAATCGGCGCGACAAGCGTTTCAATCTCGTGATAGCCGTCAGGCCTTTTCCCTAATACTTCGAAGAAAAGATTGATTTTTGCGGGCGCCCAAACTCGATAAAAAGAACCGTCTTCCAAAACGTCGATTCGCATTTAACTTCTCCCAAGATGAACAGGACGAAGGAGAATATTCAGCGCTCGCGAAGACTCCAGCGTAACTGCCCGCACGCCGCGTTGATTCGATCTCCCTTTTTGAAACGAACCTTAACCTGTATTCCCGCCTCCTCTAGCGTTGTGACAAAACGTCGTATTGTCGAATTTGAAGGCGTTCGAAACGAAAATTCTGGCGATGGGTTATAGGGTATCGCATTGACGATCGCCGTTCTTTTTTTCAGGAGTTGGGCGAGTTCTAGCGCGTTCTCTGACGACGCGTTAATCCCATCAAGAAGGATATATTCAAACGTTACGCGACGCCCGGTCGAACGAAAGAAATAGTCCGCCGCCGAAAGAACCTCGGCGATGGGATGGACGCGGTTTTGAGGCATAATCTGATCGCGAATCTGATCGTTCGGCGCATGAAGTGAAACCGCGAGCTTATACGGAACTTTAGCGTCTGCGAGCCGACGGATTCCTGCTGGAATTCCGACAGTAGAAATCGTCACCCTGCGATTGGCAACGTCGAGTCCATCCGAAGAAGTCGCTATATCAAGAGCGGGCAAAAGCGCGTCAAGATTGAGAGTCGGTTCGCCAGTGCCCATAACGACGATATGCGTCAATCGCTCGTCCTTTTCAGTCAACGCATTAAGCCGTAGAAGTTGTTCGACAATTTCGCTCGTCGTCAAATTACGAACAAAACCGCCGAGTCCGCTCGCGCAAAACGCACATCCCATCGCACAGCCAACTTGAACGCTCACACATGCGGTGCGATGATCACGGTCGTCACGCAGGAGCGCACACTCGACGCGACGACCGTCGCGCCACTCGATAAGAAGTTTTTCGGAACCGTCTGAAGAAACAGACCGTGCGACAAGCCGCCCTTCAAGAACAGAATCTGCCGCGTCAAAATCGTCAGGCTCGACGGGCGTTTGAAAACCGTCTTGAATCAGGAGAGGTCTAAATCCGTCCTCGTGAACTGGCGGACGTGAAAAAAGGCGCGTCAACGCCGAACGCGTTTCTTTAGAAATATCCGTCATTTGGGAAAAACGCGCCGTCTTTCTCGAATAGATCCAACGAAGCGTTTGACCAACACGATATGAAGGCAATCCTAACTCGCCAAACAACGCGGCAAGATCGTCTTTTGTATACGAAAGCAACGGTCTGTAAGGACGTTCTTCTTCCACACAAAAACCTCTTAAATCGTGGACGCCTTGACGACGACGCAAACAGCGACGCCTCCCCGATATTCTTGATCAACTTGCCGAAGACGTAGGCTGACCAAGAAACCACGGTGGCGGCGCGGTAAATACTCTATTCTCGCTTTGAGGCGTTTGAATTCTGTTCGTCGAGAGACTCGGACGATTGGAAACCGCCCCAAGGTCGGTCCCGCTTTCTAAAATTTCGGCATGCGTCAATCTGCTCGCGAACCCATGACACGGAATCTGCGTTACGAAGTAACCGCGCGGTAGCGTCGACATGCAGGCCAAAATCACTCGTCTCATCTCTAACGACGCGCCTAGCGCGTCCGAAGATTGGCCATGCGCAAAACCCAGCGATTATCGCTAAAACGACGGCGTGCCAAACCAAAATTGTAAAAGGGGTCGCTTGCGTTAGCGTAAAACGTCCCTCGGGTTTCTCATGACGATATCCTCTCCTTTCGACGCGAGAAGCATAGAAAAACGTGTCGGACACGAGAAAACCAATATCGCCCTTAGAAGTAAATTCACTTTCAAGCCGAGCGGCGATCTTACGATTTGTTGGATCGGTAAGTCCAAAGTTCGATAGAAACGACGTTGTGTTCGCCAGGATTGCTTCGCTGTCGCCGACTTTACGACGACAAACAAGCGGAAAATCGCCTAAAGCCAACACAGTTTCCGTACCTTCGCATGGAACAAGCTTATAGCGTTCGCGGAGGGGCGATACTTCTGGAAGTTTCGACGTCCACGACGGATCGCCTGAAAAACGAACCAAAGGAGGTTCGGTAAAAGACGACGTTTCGACAAAATACTGTCGAAACCAAAGTTCTGGATCGCCGTCGGCGACGCCCGACTCCCAAAAGTCGCCAAAGTCAACGCCAAGTCGGTAGAATTCTTCGTCGTTAAACATGTGACGATTCTCTGCACGAGTTCTCGTAGGATGAGGAATATCCTCATCCGAGATTTCCTCGTTCTCGTCAAAAACAACTTCCGATTCGTCCCCGTCGTCGATTTGTTCTGAATTTGAACCGGACGACTCGTCCTCTTGAAAACCTTCGACAGAATTAGGAAAACCGTCCGGAGATTCGACAGAATCCAAATCGCCTAGACGTGTATTCAACGCCGCTTCTCGACGTTTAAGAACCTCGTCGACAAGCGCGACGTCGTCGAAAGAATCTCTCAACTCCGACAGAAGGAGTTTTATCTCGTTTGCCTCTCGCGAACGAACTTTCATAAGTTCTTTTGCATCTTTGGCAAAAGTCTGTGGGGGACTAGCGTATTGATTCGAAAACATGTCATGATCTAACATTCCTTCAAGACGCTTGTCGCTTTCTTTGAGGTATTTGCTCTTCAACGGCTCGCTATAAACTCGTTCGACTTCACGTCGAGCGGCGCGCCAATAGTCCCAAGCGCTATTCTGATCGACCAAGACGACAACGCACTTTCGACCGGGTTTAGCCTTGAGCCATTCGCAAAGACGATCCCGAGAACTCGTCCTCGCCTCAGAAGGCGAATCAGTTACGTTATCATAAGGAAATGAACCAATGATAAGGGGAAAAGCGTCAGGAGTGTGAAAATATCTGTTTGAGCGCGGAATATAGAACTGCGTCCAGTCGTTTTCCTTGGCGTTAGCATACCTTTCGATCATAGCGAGCCAAGCTTTAGCGCGCTCAGAGTTAAGTAAGCTCCTATCGTCTAACTCTTCGTCTTCCGTTCCACGAACCTCTTTGTCAAAATCTGAAGGAACTCTCGAGCGAGCCCAATAATCCTGTTTGTGAGGAGACGTCAAATTCCAAACGCCCTCGGTTTCAAATCCATATCCGGAACAAAACCATACGATCGTGTCACAGGAGTCGAAGTCGTCGTTATACAGGCGAAGCAGTCTTACGCGTCCGCGATTCTGTAACTGACAATACCGATAGAAAACGTCATAACCGTTAAGGCTGTTTGGCATAGGAATGCTTGTGCCGGCTCTAGAATATGCGTCTCTCCAAACAGGTTTCGAACATCCAAAGACAGAGGAGAAGAAGATAAGCGACGCCAGAAGGACCAGCATGGTCTTCGGTCCACGCCAATTTCTCTCGGCGGCGCGACGAAACGCTTCCTCTCGTTCTTTCTCAAGTCGACGTTTGCGTTCGTCCTCTTCAAGCATCATCTCGGAGAAGGACTCGCGAAGACGCCAAACCTTGTCAAAATCTGAACGAGAAATCAAAAAACCGCCAAAATAGACGCGTTCAAACTTGCCCATGATCTCGCGATAAAGATCGCGAAGACGTGGTCTACTCTCGAGTTCACGCCAATATTCAAGATTCGTTTTTCCCTTGTCGAGCAGGACGACGTCGTGCTTATCCATCTCCACAAGGATCCAACTGAAGAAAAAGATGAGCGCGGAACGTAAATCGCCGAGCGCGAGCGCCTCTTCGGCGGCGGCGTCTAGGTCGTCATATCGGTCGCGCGCCTCGACGGCGAGCGTTTCAATACGTCTCTTCCGTCGAAGAAGTTCCCCTTCTCTGAAACGTCGCAGGGCGGCGCGTTCGCGCAACGCTCTTACCCCAAACCACACGAGAACCGCAAGCAAAACGACGAGACACGCTACCGGCAGCCAAACGCGCAAAACTTCATGAAAACCGACGGAGTTCTTTTCTTTGAGCGCTTTTCCCTCCTCGTTTCCATTTTTCGGTTTCGTATCGTTCGCTCGCTCTTTCTCTTTTGGTAAAAAAACGACGGAGTCCTCCTTTATCGAATACCACGGAGGCGAAAACTTTTTTGCGGCTTTTTCAAAATTCTTTTCCGTCTTACTTTCGTCGGCGGAAACAGCGGGGGTTTGAGAGGCGACGCACGCCGTGACGTTCGCCCAAACGCCAATAGCCAAAATCAACGTAGCGATTCCGATTCGACCGGAAGACAAGTATGACGCGCGGTCGTGGACATTAAAGCCAGTTTTCATTGCTCGCCCCCTATATTGCCGTCGTTGCCATCTGAAGTCGAAATCGACGGGGCGACGCCTTCAGACGAGGAATCTAGCAAAGACGGCGTTTCAGGCTCAAGGACAAGGGCTCCAAGCGTCCTCGAACGCGAAGTCGGAGAGGACGCGGAGGAACTGTCGGAAGATTCTCGATACCTCGCCAGTTCTGTCTTAAAGGTCAAATCAACGTCCCATCCTTCGCAAGAGATCCGATAGTTTACATAATAACAGAAATTATAGACGACGTTGAAAAGACGACATGCCATGAGAAACGGAGGAAAAAAGAGCGTCGACGATAAAAAAAATGCGAGAAACTTATCGTCGACGACCATCGTCGTCAGGTAAAACAACGTCGCCCACCCCGTCAAAAATCCCGAAAAGACGTAAAATTCGGCAAGCCAAAAAGCGAAAAAAGCTTCCGTCCCCACGCCGCCAGACTTAATATTCCGGACGCGACGCCACGTCGATATACGCCCCGATTTTCTGAAAAAAGGATGTCGTTCGAGCAAAATCGTCTCAGGATAAAACGCTCCCGAGCGAATAGGACGAGTAAAAACAAGATAATAAAAAAGCTGGAATTTGCGTTCCCACCAAGCCTTAAAGACGCTCTTAACGCGAATATCAGAATCGCCGGCGAAAAGCCAAAGTCCGAGATATTCCGTCACAAGCGAACCGACAAACGCTGTCTCATACGTAATGACCAGCCAAACGAAAAAAATAAGTCCAGAACACGAAACCACGTCGTCTAGAATAGAAAAAACAGAAAAATAGTCGGCGGATCTGGCTGAATGAATCCCATTCCACCCGAGAAAGAACCAAAGAACGTAATCAATCAACAAGACTGGCGCGCCTAAAACAGCATAGTAGAACACAAGCGGCTTGTAATCTGTACAAATGATCCGAATCGCCAAGTCGCGAATCTCGTTAAGAGTACGTTTTCGCACGACAATCTTTGGTCGTTTCCAGTTCGACAGCGGGTCGTCTTGCCGTGAATCCATTTGCATCGTCATACTGAAGGTTAGAAGGAGCCAATACTTTCAAACATACGCTCTACCGTTACGAAGAACTCTTACTTGATTCCGTCCCGTCGATTGCAACTCGATCGCTACGGAAATCAAGCGCGGCGCTCCAGAAGGAACGGAAAGCTTCGCCGAAGGTCACGCTACGGTATCGGCGCAAAATTGCAAGTCCGCCAAGTCCGAAAAAATAAACCAATAACGCAACGGTCGAGAGCCAAAACACTGTCTTCTTGATTAGTAAGGACGAAAGAAAAGAGCCTTCCAACCACGTCATCGGATTGGGTGAAACAAACGCCTCGATCGACGCGGCGACACAGAAAAAAATAAAGGCGACAAAAATCATTGGGGACGCCTTAATTGTCGCGCGTCGCAACGATTCAATTCGCGTATATCCACGCGTCATAACAAGACCTAACCCCATTCGCATTCCGGCTGCGGCCGACAGCGTTATCGCGGTAAGTTCAAACGGCCCATGCGCCAAAGTAAACTCGAAAAAGCGACGCGACGCGTCAAGCGGCGCTTCTGGGCCGGCCATATACCCATATACGGCCCCAAGTTGAACCGCGTTGCTCAAAAGAATAAATACGCCGGGAAACGCGCCAAGTATGCCAAATGCAAAGCACTTGAGTCCAATTCCTCCGTTATGCGAAATATAATAAGCCGCCATAGGAACGCGTTCGATGAAGTCGTCGTCAAATTCACGCTCATACATTCGAACAACCGAAGCGATTGTGCCAGGACCGAGTAAATCTTCAGCGAATTTAACGTCAGTTTTCGCAAGATATAGCGAAACCAAAAAACATCCCCAGAAAAGGAAAAGCGCGATCCAGAACGTCACGTCGGTAAGAATCCATCGCGGAGTTTCGAAGAAGACGATATCCTTAAAAAGAATGTTTCGGCCGCCTCGTTGACGATATAAAGCGTTGTGCGCGACGGCGACGAGTTCGTTGAGACGCGCAGAAGTCGCAGGCGGCAACTGGTAAGAATCAGCTAACGCCAAATCGCTACATACGGAACGATAAAGACTCGAGAAACGAGCTATCTGTTCCGGCGAGGTTCGACGGCGAAAAAGCGGCTTGTGAAGTTCGCGCGCAAGTTCTTCGAGTTCACGCCAATCGGGTTCTCGGCTCGCGATCAATTCGGCGATTGTCATAAAGGACTCCTGTCGCGTTAGCGTCGTCTCGAACTGACGCGTCCGCAAACTAAAAAAGAGACGAGATCACACGTTCAGGAACGCGCCTCTTGATTTTCGCCTCTCCGACGACTATACTCATATTATAGTTCTGAGTCTCGGGAATTCAATCGCCGGAATTGAATTGCGGTATTTTCCCTCGTCAAATGGAGACATGTCATGACGCACAAAAAATCTGACGTCGCCAACGTTGAGCATAATCTTCAGCGTCTCCTCAATTCGGTTAGTTACCGCCTTGCTGAAGACGACGTCGACTTCTTGAAAAGCACGTATGGTCGCGAGTCTCGGGTGTTGGCAGAATACACCAAGGTGGAACGGACCCTCGAACGTGAACGCGTTCTTTCCACGATTATCGTCTTTGGAAGCGCTCGCATTAAATCGCCCAAAGACGCCGCCGCCGCTCTCAAACTTGCAGAGAAAGAACTCGAAGAAGAACCTAATAATCCCGTAAAAGTCGCAGCGCTTGCTAAAGCTCAAAACGCCGTCGATTTCAGCAAGTATTATCAGACGGCGCGCGAATTTGGCGAACTTGTCGCCCACGAAAACGCTCCTCTTAATGAAGAATTCGACGACAGAGGCGGCGTCCGCGTTTCCAAAGAACGCAGGCTCGTAATCTGTACCGGCGGAGGCCCCGGAATAATGGAAGGCGCCAATCGTGGTTCATACGACGCCGACGAAGCGTCGATCGGTTTCAATATTAAACTTCCCTTTGAACAACAACCAAACCCGTTTATTTCCTCGTCGTTGTGTTTTAATTTCCACTATTTTGCCGTACGCAAACAGCACTTTATGCTCCGCGCTAAAGCCCTTGTAGCGTTCCCCGGCGGATTCGGCACTTTCGACGAACTCTTCGAGGCGCTCACGCTTCGTCAGACGGGAAAAATGCAAGATTTACCGATCGTTCTCTACGGGAAAGAGTTCTGGGAGAAGGTCGTAAACTTTCAATATCTCGTTGACTCAGGAATGATCAGTGCAAAAGATCTTAATCTCTTCAGTTATGCCGAAACGGCAGACGAAGGCTGGCAAATCATTAAGGACTATTACCAAAAGAAATGCAAATAACTCGCGCCCTTCCCTCATTCAAAGAACAATGTATAATCCTTGAAGGTTGGTTGTTTGGTCGGCGGGGATCGTCGTCGTCGCCGTCCCTTTCGACGCGTTAACAACGTCCAGGTTTTTGCGGATGCGCTTCAAATGAAATCACGTTCGAATTCGTTCAGATCATTTTTTGCAGGACTCTGCGCGTTCTTGTTTTACGTCGCGAGTTCTCCAACGCTCTTGGCGGCCGACGACGCTCCTGCTTCCGATCCAGTCTGGGTCTTGAGTTACGCGGCGTTTATTTTCTTTGCCGGAGCGGTCGTCATGATCGCCATCTTCTTTTCAAAAAGACGTGAAACGTTGCTCGATCTCGAGGAACAGAAAAAAGTTGGGCAGATTCGTGCGAAGCGTGTGTCAGAACGCCGCAAGGAGCAAAAACGTGCACGAATGATGGCGGCTAAGAAAAAGAAGTAGCCGTTCATCCGTCGACTGAGGTTCCTTTTTCCTCTAGTTTCGTCGACTGATAGAAGTACGACGCCGCGTCTTGGAAACGCGGCGTTTTTGCGTTTAAGAGAATGTAGAAAGCGTCGAAACGTGTTATGACCGCCCCCGAAACAGGACCTTTGCCGACGAGTCGCGTCTGTGAACAAAAAGACAACTCTCAGGATATGCTCGGAATTTTGGTTGGGTTCCTCGCGTTCTTTATCTGGGGGCTCTTTCCACTCTATTTTGCATTGTTAAGCGAAACGCCGCCGTTGATCACGCTTGCCTTTCGAGCCATGTTTACGACCGTTCTGCTAGTTCCTATGGCGTTACGACTCAAAAGAGGAACTGTTATTCTCAGGACGCTTCGCAATCCGAGGTATGTCGTCGGACTCTTTGTCACCATGGCGACGACTGCGGTAAGTTGGGGACTCTTCATCTGGCTGGTCGCCATTAACCGTTCGACCTATGCAAGTCTTGGAAATTACGCGTGTCCGCTCGTTACGGTCGTGTTTGCTGCCATTTTCTTCCATGAGCGCCTACGAAGGGGACAGGTCGTCGCGATCACAATTGCGGTTGTCGCCGTCGTCGTTTTTGCGTTAGGAGTCGGACGTCTTCCTTGGGAAAGCGTCGTCGTCGCGTTTGTCTTTGCTATTTACTCCGCAGTACGCAAGTCGATGAACGTCGATTCGACGACGGCGCTCAGCGTTGAAACAATCTTCGCCGCGCCGATTGCCGTCGGCTATGTGTTATATGTCATATTTTCTGAACCTACACGTCCCGACTGGTCGACTAATCCGACGACGCTTCTGTTGCTCGTGGGCGGCGGCGCGCTTACCGCTATTCCGATACTACTTTTCGGAGTCGCGGCTCATAGATGTAGTCTAACAACCCTTGGGATTCTTAACTACCTAACGCCAACTGGACAATTTATCTGCGGAACTTGCGTCCTTCACGAAAGCACAACCCCATATCAGTTGCTTAGTTTCGCGCTCGTTTGGATCGCGCTGGTGTTCTTTACGATCGACCTGTTTCAAAACAAAAACGAACCGCAACACGTTAGTTTGAAAAAAGAGACGTCCCCTGACGAAAAGGTTGTCAAATAATAAAAGATATTTTCTTAAAACCAACAAACATTCGGTTCTATAAGTTCCTGGTAGGTTCCGCAGGTTTCTTCGCCGTTTCCAAAAGGACTCGAGGATCGATTTTAATCGCTTCGACCATTATCTCCGGCACGTTATACGATTTTAGAAAGAGTCGACCGTGTTCCGGATCCTTCTGTGGAAGCATAAAGGGTTTCGACGCATAACCTTCGGCGTCAACGTGCGACATGTAAAGGCGCGTGTACTGTCCGTCTTCGCGACGGGAACTAAAGACAATCCAACGCCCGGTAGACGACCATGAGTGATAGCTGTCGGAATCCTCGCTGTTAACTTCCTTCCACGCTCGTTCTTCCCCAGTCTCAAGGTTCTTGATATAGAGATCGGCCTCAGGACGCCAGATAGGAAAGACGCCGCTCTCAGAAAGCGTGTAGACAAGGAATTTACCGTCTGGCGATATTCGCGGAAAGAGCGCGGAACGCTCCTGTCCAGCCGCGTCGACGACAATTTCCGGAGTACCAAAAGTTCTAGACGATTCGTCGAAAGTCCTCTTATAGACGCTGTATCTCAATTCAGTCGCGTGTTTTACCATCTCCTCAAGGCGTTCTGAATCAGTAGATTGCGGCGTTTTCGGTGAAAAATGCGCGCTACAGTAATACAACGTAGAGCCGTCGGGAGACCAGTGTGGAAATACTTCAAATTCGTCCTTCGTTTGAGTGACCATCGTCAACTCGTTTTTAGCGGAGTCTAGGAGAACCAGATCGGAAAAAGCGTCAAAGACTTCGATCTTCTGCGAAGAAAGGGAGTGGAAAAATTGTCGCGTGTAATTTGAGGAAAAAGCGACAAAATCGCCTGTCGGACGCCAAGCGGGATAGGAACACGTAATTCCATTGGCGTCGACGTTTCCCCCGACCTTCTTTGCAGATTTCCCCTCGACAATGATCGTGCCGCCCATCGACTGATTGTCCATCCGTCGAAAATGGAAGAGAAAACGTTCTGTCTTGCGATCTTGAAAAGAATGGCAATTAACGCATGGCGAAGTTCCAACGCTACGATTGTCAAAAAAAACACGTTCGTCGAAATTCTCTACGCAACGTTGCGCTAGCACGATGCGATGTCCATAGTCGTAACCAGGTTCAATAAGGCGGTACGCAAGATAGGGATCGGCAGAATCGTCGGAAATACTGTTCTCATATTTTCTTCGTTTGAGCCATTTTCCGTCGATCTTCACGTAAACCTCGACGGAAAACTTACCGCCGCGATTTGCCTCAAGTAGTTTCCGCCATTTCTTTTCGGGGAATATCGCCTTTTGTCCTGAAACGCAAATCGTCGAACCGTCGGAACCGGAAAGTTTGACGATATAAGCTTCAGCGTCCTCTTCGATCATAAAATTGGCGGGCGCGATATTAGGTGGAAAAGTCGTTTCAACGTAGTCTGGGTAAATTGCGGGCAAGACGTCGGTCTCGTCGTAAGCACTAGGGACGTTTCGAGAACAACCGACCAACAACGACGTCGCAACGACGGCAGAAACGACAAACGCGAACTGTATGCTTTCAATCTTAGTCATCGGAATTTTATTAAATGGACGCTGACGGCATGACGATTAGGCGAAAATTAATAGGGTTTAAAGACCGACTCGTCGCCGGCGTACCCCCAATACAACCCGCGACAGTGAGTTCGCAGAGCTTCTTGAACTTCGTCTGAATCGACGCTGGAAATACCCTGAACAGCGTCGATGTAATCGGCGAACTGATTAAAAAGATCGATTGTTTCAGGCGTGAACTTATAGTCGCAATCCCGCCATTTATCACGACCATAAAGTTGATAACGCCAAGAGGCGTAGCCTTGCTCGTACGCTTTCGGGGCGCCGCCGTTTGGATATTCCTCTTTTAAGATAGGTTCGAAGTGTTCAAGAAAGAAATCGCGATTTTTCCGCATAAGCGACGATATCAACATAATATCGCGACGTGCTCGTGGAGAGTCGTCGAATTCGTCGTCTCTGGCAAGGTCATAAAGAAAAACAAGGTTGGGATACCCCATCGTCGTCACATAATCTTTGACGGGACGTAAACTTCGAATACGTTCGATCGTAGACGCAATCTTTTCAACACGTTCCTTTGATACATGATACCGTCGTCCAGCCTCTTCAACGCTTGTAGCGGAAGGACGTTCCGAACGACGTTCATCAAGAAGTTTGGCGATTTCCGAGTCGTTATGAAAATCGCGGACGCCGCTGTAGAAATTTGGGGATTCGAGATAGGCCAAACCCGCGTTTGCCCAATCACGATAGAAAGGAACTCTAGAAAGAATACGCAAATAACGCCGCGCAAGTTTGTACTCGCCGCTCGTCATAGCGGAGATGGCGAGAGTACGAAGAGACGAAATCGAACGTTCTTCTGACGCGATCAAATTATTCATCGCAATTCGCGCGGCAATATTTGTTTGTCCCCAGTAACAATAGAGAAGTTCGCAAAGAACGCGATCTGAACATTGTTCAGTTTCACGCATAAGCATATAACGCTTGACCTTCGCTTTATGCCAAAGACTGCCTTTTGTCGCTTTCGCGTAATCATAGCCCGTAACAGGAACCGTCGAAAGCCCCGCTATCGGACGCTCAAACGCGCTCTCAGGAAGACGTCCCGTATAATATAGCGCAAGGTTACGAATCTGAACTTCCGCTTTACTTGGAAAAGGATCAGTCGACTCGATACGGAGAATCTCTTCCCAATTCTCAGAGTCTAGCGTTCGAGTTAACTTCACGGTGGTAAAAAACGAACGCGAATGATATGAGGCGATCACAACGAACGCCATAAGAACAAGCAATAGTTCCCAAACGAGTCGGATTCCCGCAACTTCCTTCTCGCGCTTTAATTTTGAATCGATTTCATCTTCTGAAAGAGCGATCAAGGAAGAATTTTTCGCGTTTAAAGTTTGATTAGCGATTTTCTTTTGTCTTCTCGCTTCTTTTTCGGCGATACGCTTACGCAATCGCTTGTCCTGACGCGAAAGCCGATTTGACGATAATCCTTCCTTTGATTGCCTTGATGGAGTTAAAGAAAGTATTCGCTTGATAAAGACAAGCACGAGGATAATCAGGGGCGCAAGTTCTATAGCCCCATAGAAAAACCACGCCGTTATCGTATTCTTATCGTAACGAATATCTTCAAGAAGACCGCGATTATAGATATCAGTGGTCTTGACGGTACGAAAGAACGCCAACCAGTTCCAACAGATCGGAACTAATATGGCGCTAAGCGCCAAGATAATCGCCACGTAAATCGCCATGTTGCGAGCGACGCGGTCTTTCTTCGCAACGCATGCTGTTCCGAGTTCCCAAATAGAACACAACGCCGTAGCAAAAATACCCCAAAACCCCAAAAAAGGATAAAGCGCCACAACGAACCCCACGCCGATAAACGTACGCCAACGCTTCATATCAAAAGCACGATATAAAGCAAAACAACAGAGCGACACGAGAATCGCCAATGCTTCGGAAAAGATGATCGACTGATTGTACGGGATAAAAACGTAATACGCCGGCCAAGTCGTAGAAATAGCAAAAAAACACCCGGGAAGAAAAGTCGCCAATCGAGCGCTCCCCTTGAACCCCGTCAATCGCGCGAGAAGCAGCTGACCTGCCGTTGTTACAGCTGCGAGAAGAAATCCCCCCAGGAGAGGATAATAAAAGAATTGAATCAGGAACGCGGTCGCGTAACAAAGCGCGCCCTCTGGAACTTGAAGCCAGCGCAATAAGAAATCGTGGTCGTAAAGAAAGAGCGAATTCTCTTGAACAGCAAACAGATAGTCGCCGTATCGAACGCCCCAAAAGAACCAAAGGAATAGAAAGAAAAACAATGACGCCAGCGAATCTTGGTTGAAAAAACGGCGACGACGATTCGTCTGTTGCGTGTCTGAAAGCGTGTCTGGCATCACGAGCGCTCCGTCGACCGACAGTCGCGACTTAATTTGTTGCGAACCAACGTCGAGGTCTGTCTGATTGAACTTTGAAAAAATCGTCAAAAACGTTACTGTGCATGCGTCGCGCTGCGCCGATTTTTTCAACTAAACTAAAATGAAGACAACGCGACGCCGAAAATAATTCTACTCTAAGACACAGAAAAAGACAAGCGAGCGAATAGTCGCCGTTTTTCACGCAACAAGGAGTTCGAGGACGTTGCAGATGAGACTTCATGAAAAACAGAAGACCGGTTTTCAGTCGCCTTTCGGGGCAAATCTTTACGAAAACGGGGTTCTCTTTTCATTCACAAGTCGTAGCGCGACGGGCGCGAGATTGTTGCTGTATGACCGTCCCGACGATTGGGAACCTTCACGGATTATAAATTTTGACGAAACGCGTGACCGACTTGGCGACGTTTGGCGTTTATTCGTCCCCAAACTTGGAGAGGGCGCTCTTTACCACTTTCAAGTCGACGGTCCGTTCAATCCTACGCAAGGCGACCGCTTCGACGGACACGCGCGTCTTATCGATCCTTATGCGAAGGCGCTTGTCGGCGACTTCTTACCAAAGCGAGACGGAGTGTGTCATCCCCCGAAATGCGTCGTTGTCGACGACGAATTCGACTGGGACGGCGACTATAGAATTCGCAGAAAATTGGCTGACGAAATTATCTACGAACTTCATGTCCGTGGTTTTACGAACTCTCCCACAAGCGGAGTATCCAAACCAGGCTCTTATCTTGGACTAATCGAAAAGATTCCTTATCTTAAGTCGCTCGGCGTTACCGCTGTCGAACTCATGCCGATTCATGAATTCCCGCGTAACGCCCAAGACGGAACGACTCTTAAACACGCTAACTACTGGGGCTATGATCCAATTGCTTTCTTCGCGCCGCATAGAGGTTACGCATGGAGTTCCGAACCTGGCGCTCAAGTTCGTGAATTTAAAGAGATGGTTCGAGAATTCCACCGCGCGGGAATCGAGATATATCTCGACGTCGTTTTCAATCACACGGCGGAAGGATCTGAAAAGGGCGAGACTTTTGCCTTTAAGGGATTTGAAAACCGTAACTACTACCTTCTCTCCAAGGAAGGACGATACGTCAACTTCTCGGGGTGTGGCAATACAATCAACGGCAATCATCCATGGATGCGCAACCTCATCTTTGACTGTCTTCGTTCGTGGGTTGGCAATTATCATATCGACGGTTTTCGATTTGACCTCGCGTCAATTTTGAGCCGCGATCGAAACGGCAATCTCGTCTGGAACCCGCCGACGCTCGAATCGATCTCAGAAGATCCCTTTCTTTCGGACGCAAAGTTTATCGCAGAAGCATGGGACGCCGCGGGCGCTTACCAAGTCGGAAGTTTTGGCACGAGACGATGGGCTGAATGGAACGGTCGTTATCGCGACGACGTAAGGAGGTTCTGGCGTGGCGACGAATGGACCATGAACGCTTTCGCCACGCGCCTGAGCGGATCAAGCGACCTTTATTCCCATCAAGGGCGTTCGCCGTCATGTAGCGTCAATTTCATCACCGCGCACGACGGATTTACGCTGAACGATCTCGTCACTTACAACCAAAAACACAATTTCGACAACGGAGAAGAAAACCGCGACGGCGAAAACAACAACAATAGTTTCAACTTTGGAATTGAAGGAGAGACTGACGACGAAAACGTTAATCGCCTTCGCGAACGTCAGATTCGCAATTTCTTCGGCACACTCCTGTTTAGTCAAGGCGTTCCGATGATCGTCGCCGGCGACGAAACGCGTCATACCCAAAAAGGCAATAACAACGCATACTGTCAGGACTCGCCTCTCTCATGGATAGATTGGGGACTTGTCAAGAAAAATGAAGATTTACGTCGATTTGTCGCGACGCTGATTCGTTTTCGCCGACAAGAAGCGTCATTAAGACGACGCGACTTCCTTACGGGTAAGCCGCAGATCCAGGGCGAATTGCCGGACGTATCGTGGTTTGAAAGAAAGGGCGGCGCCGTAAATTGGCGAGCGACCAAGGAATCGACGCTAATCTGCCTCATCAGCGCAATCGATCCTCTTAAGGATCCGGGGTTTGCCGCTGAAATCGCCAAAACGCGCGCGCTTGTTTCAGAACGTTTCCCCTTTGACGTTTTTGTGGAAGCGTCGCCTGAAGCCCGATATGATATTCTTATGGCGTTCAATGCAACGAGTAAGGCTACTGACTTCATTTTCCCAGAAATCGCGAGACAAAATGAATTTAAGTGGAGGCTCTTTGTCGACACTGCCGCCCAGCCTCCTCATGACGTCTATCCAGAATACGACGGTTCAGAAGCCGACGTCGCTAAGTCCTTTGTCCTTCCGGAACGTTCGATGCGCGTCTATCTTGCTAAACGTAGTTCTCAAGAAGAGTAATTTAGTTCAAAGGGTCGTGGATATGCGCATAAAGGTCAGGCTGTTTCTTTTCTTTCTTGTCATATTCGTCCTTCAATCTCCTACGTTTGCGCAACGCTCCGCCGACAATTGGAATCGTCTTCTTGAACAGAAAGAGGGATGGCTCGGAGCTGACGGAATATACACGGTCGATCTGAACCGAGACGTCATAACCGACGTCGTTTCCAACAAATTGAGTCCGCAAACCCTCTTTATCTTTAGCGATACAATCTCAGGAGAAACGAGGGAAAACGGGAACAAGTACGGTCAAATCGCCATGACGAACCACTCCTTTGCGATATTGACGGCGCTTGAACCCCGAAAAGACGCTATAACGTTCTTTTGGCATAAGCCAGAAAATAGGGAAACGCCCGCGGAACGTCCGCAAAACATCGTCGACGGACACTATTGGCTCCAAGACGGGGTTCGTTACGGCAACCGTTTGTGGCTCACCGCTATTCTTGTAGGAAAAGCCTGGAAACCAGAACGAATCGACGCTCTTTCTTTCCCTCTTGACCGAAAAACGAACAAACCTGATTTCTCACGTCCTTCTCTCAACACAAACGCGCCTCTTTCTCTCCGAACCAGCGACGCGCAGGTCGTGATGGGCGCGGCAATATGCGACGACGCCGACGATGGAAATCTCTATATTTTCGGATACGTCGATAGATTCAGTAAAGGAAGTCGTAAAGACGCCGTTGTCGCCCGAGTCCCACGTAACCGCCTGGAAAACTATGAAGAATGGCGTTTTTACAATGGACGCGAATGGCAGGAAGGTCTTGAGTCCCTTGTAGAGGAAAAAGCTACGATTGTTCGCGGCGTTTCGACGGAATATTCTGTTTCGAAAATTCCTGCAGGCAAAGCCGCCGGCAAGTGGCTTATGGTTTACACGCCTGGGACTATTTCGGAAAAAATCGCTTTCCGCATTGGAAAAACCCAGTACGGACCATTTGGCGAGGAACACATTTTCTGGAAATCGACGCTTCCCCAAGAAATGGGACATGTCAGTTGCTATAACGCCAAGGCGCATCCTATCTTTACCGACAAACAGGGCGTTCTCGTTTCCTTCAACGTCAACCGTCTCGGAGAATTGGCTCAAAAACCAGCAGAATACCGTCCGAGGTTCGTCTGGCTCGACTGGTCAACGCTCGAAGAGGCTGAGCAAGAAGACGCGTCAAAATAACGACGAAGTCTTGACGAAAAAATCTTAAAGCGCTACTCTCGAAGTCGCTTCGACGGAGCGCGCAGTTAGGTATTTCTTAGGAGGAGCGCGCCGTCGACAGATGCAAACGGATTTGCGCCATGTCAGAGAAAAGTCAAAAACAGCTAAACCTTAACAGTTTCGTCCGCTTTCTTATGTTCAATATGGCGTTTGCGCTGTTAACAGTTCTCCCTGGGTGCATGTCTAGCTACGCGCAGCATCTTGACGCGGTAAAGCGCGATTTCTACGACGTCGGCGACGTTTCGCGCGCAAAGACAAACCTAGAAAAACGTCAAAAATTGGCGTCTAAAAAGGAACAGGATCCTCTAACGCTTAATGCGGCAAGTTTGGATATTTCTTCTGGCGACCTTGTCGGCGCAAAGAAAAAACTAATCGAAGTGCGAAACCATTTTGACGAACTTGAAAATGATTTGGGGCGAAAAACGAGCGAAAATCTCCTTAAGTATTGGATCGACGACAATGTCGTCTCTTACGAGGGCGAGGACTACGAAAAAGTCCTGATTCGCGCATATCTTACAATCGCCGATCTACTCGATTCAGGCGCCGACGCGCGCGCCTACGCATGTCAAATAGCGACGCTTCAAGACGAGATCGTCAGAAAAGGAGAAATTGACGATCCCCGTCACAAAGGCGCAAAGACGAACCCGAAAATAGCCTATCCGCGCGTTCCGCTCGGTCCCTACCTTGAAGGTTTGATTTGTGAAGAAACTTTTACCGATTCGCAGGAAGCTGCGCGAAACTATCAAAAGGTTGCAGAATGGCGTCCCCAATTCACACAAGCTAAAGACGACCTAATACGCGCGCAAACGGGCGTTCACTCGCGCCCTGGTTTCGGAAGGCTGTACGTCTTCGCTTTCGTTGGACGAGGACCGCATAAGGAACAGATCAACGCCGAAGTTACTCAATTCGCGTTACTGCTTGCCGACCAAATTTTTTCTGCGACGAATCAATATTCAGTTCCCCCGACGCTCGCGCCTGTTCCTATTCCCGCGCTCGTCGTGGAGGAGCCGATCGTCGGAAGCGTCGCGGTTGACGTCGACGGAAAAAACGTCGCCGCTACGGAAACGATAACCGACGTAAACGAGATGGCTATCAGGCAATACGAGGCGACAAAAGACCTGCTTGTCGCACGCGCCGTCGTACGTCGCGTTGTCAAAAAGGGAACAATCTACGCCGCTAAAGAAGCGGGACAAGCCAATTCATGGATAAACCTCGCGGCCGACGTCGGCGGAGTCGTATGGGAGGCGACCGAAACAGCGGACACACGGTGTTGGGGACTCCTTCCAGCTAAAATTCAAGTGGCGAGCGTAGAATTGCCTGTAGGTGAACATCGTCTGACCTTCTATCCTTGCGGACATAGAGGCGACCGCGTGGGAGAAACAATTTCTAAAACAGTCAAAATCGACGCAAATCGCAACACTTACACGTTAGTCGTTTATCCTGATCATAATCCGATTGCAGACGTAGTTTCTTCCAGCGACCATCAATGATAAAGCGTCGAATTCACGCGTCGCTCTGTCTTCAGGAGACGTTGTAAAGTCAAAAAGACGCAAAACGCGCGTCATTGCAGACCGTTAATATGGTCAAAATAACGTCGTTTAACCGATCGGCAAGAAAAAAACGACGGTTTTCTCAATCTCGACCGATAAGGTAGAAAATAGGCGTTACGCTTCGTCGAGCAAAAAGCGACGACGATATTCTGTAAGAATTACAAAACGGTTTGCGCTAAGGAGCACGTTTGCTTGAACGCCACAAATCATTAGATATAATAACTCAAGACGAGGCGTCTTCGACTGTTTGTCGATTCGTCAAGACGCTAAGATTATCGACACAAAACAACTTAAATCAAACCCTAAGAATCATAGGAGACGTCGATGAACGTTCACTCTCGTCGTAGATTTCTCGCCAACAGCGCGATTCTGTCCGCATCATCCGTCGCCGTTCCAGCCTTTTCGTCTCCGCGAGTCCACGCCGCCGAGAATAACGAGTTGAAACTCGGCATCGTCGGTTGTGGAGGTCGCGGTTGCGGCGCGGCAGACAACGCGCTGACAGCCGATCCCAACGTAAAACTGGTCGTCGCCGCAGACGTGGATAAAAATCGCGCATCCTCCCAAATTGACGGTCTTAAGGCCAAATGGGAAGATCGAGTCGCCATAAACGACGACTCCTTCTTCATCGGTTTCGACGCGTACAAAAAAGTTCTCGAAGCCGATATCGATATCGTTCTATTGACGACGCCCCAGCATTTCCGCCCGAAGATGATTAAGGAAGCAATCGAAGCTGGTAAGCATGTCTTTGCGGAGAAACCGGTTGCGGTCGACGGCGAAGGAATTAGAATCATCCAAGAGGCGGGCGAACTCGCTCGAAAGAAGGGACTAAACTTCGTCGGCGGTCTCGTCAACCGCTACGGAGCTTCGACTCGCGAAGTCATAAAGCGCATCCAAGACGGTGCGATAGGAACTGTCGTGACGGCTCGAGGCGATCGTATGGGCGGTCCTTTGTGGGCTCGTCCTCGGACCGAAGGTCAGAACGAAATGGAATACCAGATGATGAACTGGGTAAATTTCAACTGGATGTCGAGCGAGTATATCAACGACGTGACGATTCACCAACTTGACGTTGCGCTTTGGTCCTTCGACGATCTCCAACCAAAGGGAGCTTACTCGCTTGGCGGCCGTCTAGCGCGCCGAGCTCCTGACGACGGCGATTTATATGACTCCATGGCGACCGTTTACGACTTTGAAGACGGTCGATCCCTGTACGCGTTCTCCCGTCAGATTGCCGGTACTTTCAGTCGCGCGACGACGACGGTTAACGGTTCCAAAGGATACGCCGTCCTCGGCAACGTCGAGTCGATCTCAAGCATTTTCGTCAACGGCGAAGAAACGAAAATTCCGCGCGGCGAACTCTCGGGCTTTGTCGTTGAACACAAGGTTCTCATCGACGCGGTTCGAAGCGGCGGTCAAACTTACGTCAACAACGTCGGCTATATGACGAACTCTACCGGCGCGGCGATTCTCGGTCGCATGGCCGCTTATTCCGGTCAGTACGTTACCTGGGACGAGATGCTTGCGTCCGTCGGCGACAAGCCGTCCGAGTATTCCTGGGACGCCGTTCCTCCGACGCTTCCAGACGAACGCGGACGTTACAAGATCGCGATTCCTGGAACAGGAGGCGGCTGGGATTATCTGGACTGAAGACGTAGCGACCGTTGACCTGCGACGCGGGCACAGCGCGTCGCAGGCGATTTTGTCGCTAAGATTTCTTCTTAACAGTCTGTTGTTTTACAACTAATTCAAATCTTTAGCTTCGCAAGTGAAGGAGCTTACTTTATGTCAACTGTAACAACGACAACTTCATGGGGTTCCCGCGTCGGTTCGTCCTTCAAAGGAGTGTTTGGGGGGCTGATTCTGGTCGTCGCCGCAGTCGGAACCCTCTTCTGGAACGAAGGACGAACTATCAAGAGAACAAAAGCGCTGGAGGAAGCAAGCAAAGTAGCTGTTTCAGTCGACGCGCAAACCATCGATCCGGCAAACGAGGATAAACTAATCCATATTTCTGGCGACGTCATAACAGACGACGTCCTTGCCGATCCCGAGTTTAATATTTCGCTTAATGCGCTGTTGCTTCAACGTGTTGTTCAAATGTATCAATGGCAAGAGAACACGGAAACGTCGACAACTCGAACGTCAGGCGGCGGAGAGGAAACAACAACGACCTATTCCTATTCGAAGGTTTGGTCAGACACGCTTATTGATTCTTCTTCCTTTCACGACAAAGGGTACGATAATCCTACGTCTATGCCCTACGAATCGAAGCTCTACCTTTCGCAAAACACGACTCTCGGAGCTTTCTCTCTCTCGCAAGATCAGATCGAAAATCTCGGCCCTAGCGTCGATTACAACGTAAACGCGCCCCCCGCCAAAGCTAAGCCTGCTGAAAACGCGTCGCCGGAAACCTCGCCCGTAGATGGCGCCGTAACGCCGACTCCTGAAGCGCAATCCGGTCAAAACGGAGAAAGCGCTTATAAGGCGGCGGATATCAACGAAGAATTTACCCAAGATTTCTCTATTTCGGCAAATTCTGATACAAGTTCCCTTAACATCTCCGCAAACGTCGATTCAAACGATATCAGCGTATCTTCAACCGAAAAACCGACGGCCGTAACGGTAGCGTCGGAGTTTCCAAGTTCCGCCGCGACGGGAAGCGCCAGCGCGCTTGATCCAAGACTCAAGCCCTTTGGATCAGGTTACTATATTGGCGATCCTCAAAACGCCCAAATCGGCGACGTTAAGATTACTTTCTCATATGTCGCGACTCCGTGTCCGACTAGTTTTGTCGCTCAGCAACACGGAAATTCCCTTGTATCCTATCAGGCCAAAACGGGAAAAGTTTTGCTTCAAGAAGAAGGAATTCATTCCTTGGAAGAAATGATCGCTTCCGCGAAACAATCCAACATGATGATCGCTTGGATTATCCGCGCAGTCGGTCTCATTGTTATTTTCTTCGGCGTTAAAACAATCTTTGCGCCTCTTGAGACGCTCGCCGACATTGTTCCCTTCGCCTCCTCCATTGTCGGGTTTGGCACGGGTATCGTCGCATTCTGCGTCGCGCTTTTCCTCGGTCTCGGGGCGATCGGAGTCGGTTGGATTTACTACCGTCCGCTGATCGGAATTCCTCTCGTTGTGATTGCAGTCGCGGCGCTCTTCTATCCGATTATACGTGGTAAGAAGAAAGCGCAGAAAGTCGACGCATGATTTGTTACGCGTCTGACGCTTGGGTCTGACGCATTAATCGACGCGTCGCGCTAGAACCGTGCGCGACGCGTCCTTTGTTATCCATGACGTCTGAATCTATCCATGACAAATCGCCACGCATCAACTAAAGACGTGTTCTTGTCCGGGTCCGCCTCTAGACCGGAACGTTCCGAAGACGACGAAACGTTCGAACGTGCGGAGAATCTCTTAACCTCGCGACTCGCCAAGATGCAACGCGAAATCCGCCGCGTCGACCTTTTCACAGCGTGCTGTTCCTGCGCGACGCTCGCGCTTGCCGTAATGTTCGTCGGCGTTCTTTGCGACGGGTGGATTTTTTCCGACGGTCTATCTGTTCGAGGTCGAGGCTTTTTCGTCGTCCTGTTGCTCGTTGTGGCGTTTCTCTCTTTTTTCTGGAAAATCGCGCCGATTCTCGGACGTCGAATCAACGCGCTCTATGCGGCAAAAGCGCTCGAAGACGCTCAGCAAGACAAGCATAATTTGACGATTAACTGGCTCCAGTTATGCCACGCTGACAAGCGTACAGTCGGTCCGCATGACAAAGACGCCGCCATGTCAAATGAACAAGCGCAGGAGGTTAGACGTAAGACGCTTCAAATTGTCGCGCTTCAAGCGGCGCGACTTTCCAAAAAAACTTCCGATGAGACTGCGGTGGACTGTTCGTCCCTTATTCGTTGGGGAATCGCTCTGGCTTGCTTGTCTTCCCTCTGCGCCGTCTACACAATTCTCTCGCCTAAAAATCCATTTGTTTCTGCGGAACGAATTGTCGCGCCAACAGCGTTAATCGAACGACCTCAAGCGCTACGCTTTGACGAGGTTACTCCTGGCGACGCCGTCGTATTTCAAGGCGACTTTCTCGAAATCGAGGCCGTTATTTCAGGCGCAAAACCTTCGGAAAAAGTTGAAGTTCTCTGGGAAACAGAGGATGGACGAATTTCCAACGTCGCGATTCCGATGGAGCCCGTCGGATCTTCACGTTTCAAAGCGACATTGCCCGACGTCGAAAAAGGGTTCGGCGAAAACTTGAATTATCGTGTTGTCGCCGGTCGTGGCTCTCGTTTTGAAAGTTCCTCTGACCTTTACCACGCGACAGTCCGTCCACAACCGTCGTTTCGCGTTGAAAAAACGACGCTAAAATTCCCTTCCTACACAGGCCTTCCGTCCCAAACGTTTGAAAACCAGGGCGACGTTCGCGCCGTAGAAAACACAACGGTTGAGATCGTCGCCAGAGCGACCGAAAAACTTACGCGCGCCTACCTGTTGCCCGACGGCGACCAGACCCGTGCGATCAAAATGTCGATTCATCCTGAAGAGCCAGAAATTGCGTCTGCGTCCTTTATCTTGGAATGGAACGACAACGAACGTCGTCGTCCTCTTTTCTCGACTTATACTCTCCTCTCAGAGGACGTCGAAAACGAGAAGAATCGCGACGCCCAAGTTTATAACGTTTCAATCCTTGCCGACCAACCTCCGACGATCCGTTGGGAATCAGATTCGTCCGAGGTTGTCCAAGTCCCTCTTAACGACGTCCTTCGCGTTTCGTTCGTCGCAGAAGATCCTGATTACTCAATAAGACGCGCCGAACTTCATGTAGCTCATGGAACGCTCCAACAGGGAGATCAAGCAGATCAAAAACCCAATCCTAGGCCGATCGATATTCCTTTGTCGTCAGATTCTTCAAAAATCGATCCGCAAGGTCCGACGCCCTACGTCGGACCTCAAACGCTCCGTTACGCGCTCGTTCCTGAAAAACTAGGACTCGGCGTAGGAGACGAACTAGAATTTTGGGGCGTTGTTTTCGACTCGAAGACGCCTGAACCTAACGTCAGCGTAAGTGAAAAGCGCGTTTTTGTCGTCGTAAATCCCGTCGATTCTCCCAGCGATCCTAACGACGTTACGGAAGAAGAACCTGCTCAGAACGATAATTCGGACGAGGGAACAGGCGCCAACTCTTCAAGCAAGTCAAACGAGAGGGGCGGCGAAGGAACTGAAAACTCGCACGAAAGCGACGGACAAAACGACGACGATAATCAGAACGCCGGTTCCAATCAGCAAAACTCCCACGATCAAAATACCGAAACGTCCCCATCTGCTGACGCAAACGAACAAACGGGAAACGGTTCGGACACAAACGAAGCCTCTTCTAGCGACGCGAACGGTCAAAATCAAGACGACGCGGAATCGGAAACCGGAACTGGCGCAGATTCTGCGACAGAAGGCGAACAACACGCAGGGAGCGAGCAAAATTCAAGCGCAGACGGAACGGAAACGACCGGCGCAGACACTGCTAATTCATCAACCGATTCTCCTTCCGAGGACGATTCAACCTCTTCAGAAGGGGCTCCTGACGCGACAAATATGGAGTCCAAAGAGGGTTCCAGCTCTTCTGGAACCGCCCCACATAATAATCCTGACGACGGTAATCCGTCGCAAGACGAAGCGTTCCAAAAAATCCTTGACTTTATGAACGCCAGTCAAAATTCTTCCACAGACGAAGGAAATGAGCCAAACGCGACTGGAAACGGCGATTCAAACGAAGCGAAAGGATCGAATCAACAAGGAAATAACCAAGACGAAACAGACGACACAGAAGAATCACAACACGAGGTTGAGCCTAATTTTGAACCATCCGACAACCTCTCGAAACCTCGAGAAGAGAAAAAACTTCCAACAAGGACAAGCTCTGAAAAACCAAGCGAGGACGCGCCTTCCTACCGTGCGGAGAATCCGGATAAAATTGACCCTAATTCTCGACGACGGCAGGGAGACGTCGATCCAAACGCCAACGACTTTCTAGCGCAAAACGCAGATCCAAATCAGCCTGAAAGCCCGGCGTCGTCAAAGAATCCTCGCGATCGCAATATCACGCTTGATCCTCTCGATCAGTCGCAAGGAACCTCTGCTGACGCCGTCGATCAAAACGCGCCAGAGGCTAAAGGTTCGGCGGGAAACGTCCCGGAGGGCGGCACGACGGAAGTTGATCGCAATGAAACCGGCACGTCGGGGCAATCTTCAACGTCAAACCAACCCCACGGTCAGCCAGAGGACGCCCCTCAATCCACGACGGAAACCGACGGACAAAACAATAGCGACGAGCAACTTGGCCCCCCCGGCGTCTCAAGCGGCGGCGATTCCAATTCGTCCGAAAATCAAAGTTCTACGAACAGAAAAGGTAAAACGCCCTCAAGCGGCGGCTCTGACGACCTTGGCGCCGCTCACGGCGGCGGAGGCG
>Ga0256407_10001902_pt1 | contig 41737 bp, 23 predicted proteins | sample RumenRJG_04DNA_FD_193489 | JGI IMG/M metagenome (GOLD analysis project Ga0256407, IMG submission 193489) | Bovine rumen microbial communities from Lethbridge, Alberta, Canada - RJG_04 | ecosystem: Host-associated > Mammals > Digestive system > Stomach > Rumen | place: Canada: Alberta... | reverse complement strand
CTCGGCGTGCGCAGGATCCCGAACAACGAGGTCACGCTCCACCCGTTCCTGCTGGGCCAGAAGTTCCAGAAGCTCGCAGACAAGGCCATTCTCAGAAAGGCCGGCATCAGGGAAGAGAAAGGCACTCCAACCGGGAAATGACGGCATGAAATAGCCCTCCGGCAGGAGGGCAACGCGACAGCCCGCCCGCAGCGACAAACGCAATTTCGACCTGCGGGACGGGCAGCGGGAGCATTGTACCAAAACGCAGCGCCCAACGCCATCCCAAAGGCAAGAAAAGCGAAATGCACAGACAAACCAGGATAGGAGTGGGCCTTTATGACATTCCCCATCTCTCAGCAAACCGTCAAATGCCAAAGTTTAGCACTAAACTTGCATTCACTTCCGCGAACTTGCGTTTAGTTCCGCAAGTGACAAAAAATTTTGGGGCGTCGCCGGCGGGGGTGGTTGGCGGATCGGCGCACGGGCGCGAGCGGGCGAGACGCTCACCACGCCTCGGCGGCGGCTTCCACAAGAAGCCGCGAAACGGGATCGAAAGAGAGGCCGACGAGCCAGATGGGACTGCCGGAGGCGAGGTAGGGCTCGGCGTAGTTCTTCCTGCGGATTTGCGCAAAGGCGCGGTCAACGGGCTCGCCCACCTTCAGCTCGAAGATGAACACGCCGTTGACATGCGACGCCACGATGTCGGCGCGCCCGTTCGCCTGCACATCCTCCATCGTGAAGCGGAAACCGCTCCCCGCGAGAAGGAACGAAAGGCAGCGCGCGTAGGAGCTCTCGTGGACGGACGACTCGGTGGAACCGTACGCCATCTTCGCATAAAGCGACTTGAGACCCGTGAAGAAACCGCTCCAGTCGCGTCCGCGAAGCTTTGCGCCCAGACTCGAGGCCCAGGCAACGCTCTCGTCCGCCGCCACGCCGGCCATCAGGAGATTGAGGTCCTGGCGTACCTCCTCATCCGGCACGCCCAGGGTGTAAAGCCCGGCGTCATAGTCCTTGATGGTCAGGTATCCGGTCTGGAAGAGTACCCCGACAGGCTTCAGATCGGCAAGGTTCGTGACGTCAAACTCCTGGTCCGTCACGTTCTTCGTGCGCTCCGGGTCGATGGCGAGCATGTCCCACCGCTTCAGGCAGTTCATCAGCGACGACGCGCGGCCCGTGGACGACCAGGTGGCGCGGAAATCCCTTGCCTTTTTCGAAAGCGTCAAGGCGACCGAGATCGGATTGTAGACGGTGGTCGCGTCATCCGGCGAGAACCTGAAGCCGTTGAACCACCGCTTCATCTCGGCGCGGTAGGCCTCGTAGGACAGCCCCATGATCGAGGCGTGTTCGCGCAGATGCTCGTCGAAGTTCGCCTCAAGCTCCTCCTCCGTGTAGCCGAGCATCGTCGCGAACTCCTCGTCCATCGAAACGTCGACGATGTTGTTCAGGCATGAGAAAACCGACATCTTCGTGAACTTTGAGACGCCCGCCATCATCAGGAAGCGGATCGACCCCGTGCGCGTCTTCATCACGCTGTAGAAGTCGGACAGCCTCGTGCGGATCGCCTCTGCGAGCGACAGGTTGGAAAGGGCGTGCGAGACGGGTGCGTCGTACTCGTCGATGAGCACCACGGTCCCACGCCCGCCGTTCCTCTTCGAGAGGTCGTCGATGGCGTTTCCGAAGTTGACCGACGGCGGGAGCGCGTCGTCGTATACATACCCCGCATCCTCGAGCTTTCGCCTGACTCCGGGCGCGAACGTGGCGTCGAACGCCTCCATGCTCGACGCAGACACGTCCGCAAACTCGAAGTGGATGACCGGCCACGTCTCCCACTTCCAGTCCGTCTTGGCGATGTCCAGTCCGTCGAACAGCTCGCGGTTGCCGCTGAAGACCTCCTTGAGAGCCGTGATCATCAGCGACTTGCCGAACCTGCGCGGACGCGAAAGAAAGCAGAGGCTGCGCCCCACGTCGCTGACAAGGCGATAGAGCCACGCCGTCTTGTCGACGTAGATCGTGCCCTTCTTGCGGAGGGCGGCAAAGTCGCTCGTTGATGTCTCTATCGGTCTCATCGGCCTATAGTATACCATCTTATCCCCCTCCCCGCAAATGCCAAAACTGCCTTTAGGGGCGCTCCGGAACTTCCGAAAGTTCGATCTTGTCGATGAAGAGGGCCTTGATGCTGCTCTTTCCGTCCGCGCCGAAGCGGCCGGGGCCGATCCAGAAGTATTCCCTGCCGTCCGCGCGCGGCGTCCAGGTGCAGATGTCGTACCAGGCGTATTCCGCGTCCTTTATGGCGTCCGTGCGCGGCGCGATGTCGCCAATCCCCTTTTTCGCCGCAAGGTCGTACACCCCCGACCAGAACGCCGCGCCGCCGTCGCGCGCCTTCTCCACGCGCACACGCGCGCGCAACTTGTATTTCGCGCCCGGCTTGAACGCGACCCTGTTCATCGTGAAAGAGGTGCACCACTCGAAATGCGTGTTGAAGAGCTTGAGAGCCTTGCCGTCCGCCGCCTTCGGGTCGTCCACGAACGCGCCCCACTGGCCGGGGCGCGCGAGACTGAGGTAGCGCTCCTCCAGCGTCGCGCGTTGCGACGCGACGGCGTTGACGGCGGCGTTGGTGGAGGGCGAGACATACGCCTTCCATCCGGCGACGAGCGCATCGTGCCGCGCCCGACTCTCGGAGAGGCTGATGTTCTTCGCCTCGGCCATTCTGTCGAGAAGCGACTGCGCGAGCGCCTTGACTTCCGCGACGCGGGCGTCGTTCCCGGGACACGGCGCGAACAGGACCTCCTTGCGCACGGGCTTTGGACGAAGGCGCTCCAGGCGCAGGTAGTCGAACGAGAATTCGGACATCCTCACGTTGTACGACAGCGCCGGATCGTCCTTCACCGCGTCGACGGCCTTCTTCCAGATCGGCTTCGCCCATTCGACGAATTCGCCGTCCAGCGACTTGAACGCCGCGCTGCGCCAAATGCGCATCGGGCCCTTGGCCGGCGCCCATTCGCGCATGCGCCTGTGCTCCTCCTTCAGGTATTCGCGGACGAACGGGGCGGCCTTGCCGTAGTATCCGGCGAGGAAGTCGTCGATCAGCGGCTCGACGGGCCGGTCGGGGTTCCACATCAGCTTGGCGAGCAACCACGCCTTCAATTCCGCGAACGCGCCGTGGCGGCCGCACTGGTCGCCCTGCTCGAAAAGCTCCTTCACGTTGTTCTCCCGGAAAAACTTGATGTTTCCCTGGAAGGCGTAGATGTTCGAAAACGGCAGCGCGAAGTCCCTGAACTCCGTCGTGTAGTCCCAGAGGTACAGCTGGTCGGTCTGGGGCTTCCAGCCGTTGATGTCGGACATGAAGCTGACGTTCTCCGTGTAGGGGTTTTCGGGTATCGGCCTTGTGAAGTCGCACTCGATCGTGCAGAGGCACGGCACCACGTTGCGGCGAAGGCGCGTCTTCTTCGGCGGCTTGCGCGTGTACTGGTAGGCCAACGTCTCGATGACGGCGTCGGTGAACTCCTTTTCGACCGCCTCGGCGATGGCGTTCACGAAGCGCACCATCGTTCCCGCGTGGCTCTCCTCCTCGGCGTCGATGGCCGCGCACTTCTCGCACTCGCAGTAGTTGTACCAGTCGTTCTGGCTCACGCCGTAGAACTTCGCGCCCGGGTCTTTGCGGATGCGCTCCAGCACGTTGGACGTGACGATGCGCAGCACGTCGGGATTGGTGAGGCAGAGCTGCGTGCGCCCCTTGAGCCGCTTGCCTTTTACGAGACTGTAGTATTCGGGATGCTTGTCGAAATACACCTTCTGGGGCAACAGCGCCTCAAACGTGTGGCAGCTGCCGAGCCCGCCGCCGAAACGGAACGAGTCGCCGCCGAACTTGGCATCCACCTCGCCGCTGGTGTGGTTGTACCCGTTCACGCGAAGTCGCGCCGCGAAGTCCCGGTTTTTGTTCACGTCGTACCAGAACGGTTCGCGCATGGCGAAGGCCGGCTTCTGCACGTCGTCGAGGTCGCCGGGCACGCCGACCACGCTCTTCTTCGGAATCACGCTGTGCCACGAGGCGTACCACCTGCATCCGGCGTAGGTCTCGAGGATCTCGTACGCCGCGTACAGCGCGCCGCGCTTCGCCGAGCCGTAGGCGACGAGATGCGGCGGCCGCGCCGCGAGGCGGAATCCGTCGCTGCCGAGCGTCTTCGGGTCGAACGCGCCGTCCAGCAGCGCGCGCGAATGCCGCGTCTCGCCCAGGAGAATCGCCTTCTTCGGCAGGGGCGCGGCGTCGGTGACGACGGGCAGGCGCGTTCCCGTCACCTTCTCCAGGAAACCCTGCAGTTCCTCCGCCGCGTACTTCTCCACGGGGCTGGCCCTCTCCGGCACCACGATCGTGTACGCCGGCTCGCCGCCCCGCACGGCGATCTCCAAGGGCGCAACGGCGCGGTGGCCCGTCGTCGTCACGCGCACCGGGCCGAGAAGGCCGGAGGGAAGGAGCGTATCCTCCTTCGTCCAGTGCTTCCAGGTCGTGAAGGTGTGCCGCCCCGTGGGCGACGGCTTGCCCTCCTTGACCCATGCGGGAATCTCCTTGAGTCCCGGCTCGTTGAGCTTCTGCCATCCGTGCCAGCACAGCTTCCATTCGCAGTCGTCCGGGTAGAGGATGTCGTCGCCGATGAGCCGGTTCGGCCAGAGGTTGGCGACCTTGATCTCAAGATCGATCGGCATACCTTGCTGCTGTACGCTTGCTGTCTTCACCGCGTCGGTGATGTCGATGCGGAACGGCGGGCGCCACAGCGGCGGATACGCCCTGCCGTTGACCTTGACCTCGGCGAAGTCCTTCACCTCGCCAAGGTCGAGGACGATGCGGGCGCCCGGCGTGACGCGAGACAAGAGACATGAGACGCGATAGGTGGCCGTGCCGGAGAAGTACTTGATGTCGTGGTCGGCGTCGGCGGTCCAGTCCTTGAGGGATGCCCACGTCACGGTCTTCACGTTCGTGCCGCCCGTGTACCAGTCGACCGGGAAAGCGACTTGCCACGGGCCGGAGACCCCGGAGATTCCGGAATTTCCGGATTTTCCGGACTTTCCGGACTTTCCGGAATTTCCGGGATTTCCGGCTGCCCTCCTAAACACCACGAACGCGCTTCCCTTCGGCGGGAAGTCGAGCCGCACGACCGTGCGCCCGCCCTCCACGCGCCATTCGGCGGCGTCCGCGATCTCGCCCGTCCCCGCGTCCCAGATCTCCGGCACCTTTCCCGCGATCCGGAACGACGCCTCGAACGAGATGTTCGTCGTGTTGCCGCACGCGACGAAATACCAGTCGTCGCACGGCGGCGCGCTCGTCGCGCGCGCCCGGCCGGTCCGGTGTATCCAGGCCACGTCCGCCAAGTCGCACGTGAAATCCGGTGCGACGCCCAGCCGCTTCAGCGCCTCGGTCGGCGGACATTCCATCACGCCCTTCGCCCACGTCGAATCGACAAGCGTCGCGTAATCTTGCTGTTGTACGCTTGCTGTCTTTCCGCTCCTCCCCCTCATTCCCGGCATGCGCGCCGGACGGCGCGGCGCGACCACCCGCGCCCCGGCGTCCAGCAGCTCGCCCACCTTCCGCACCAGCCGCTCGCTCATCGTGTCGCCATCCGGCAGCACCAATATCTCGTACGCCACGCCGCCGGGCACGACGACCTTCCCGTCCTTCACCGTCAGCAGCTCGACGGCCTTCGTGCCGCATGCGTCGAAGGCGTACCCCTTCGGCAGGTCGACTTTCGGCCAGCCGTGCTTCGGCACCTCTTCCCCGCCCCAGAAGAGCGCGTCGGCGCAGAACCGCCCTTCCTGGAGCATCCACTGGCAGCGCGCCTGGTAGCGGAACCAGCCGCCCGCGAATCTCCACCAGGTCTGCGTCCGGTCGAGGTGCATTCCCCAGCGTCCCATCGTCATGCCGGGCAGGTACTTGTCGTCCGCCCACGGCTGGTGCGTGAAGCGATGGTAGACGATGAGGTTGCAGCCGTTGGCGAACGCCCGGTCGTTCTGCCACTTGATCGAGAACGGCGTCTCGAGCCAGCGCCCGCCGTTCGGCGGACCGGAGGTGAACGCCTCGTCGGCGGCGTAGCGGCGACCCCACACGTGCGCGAGCGACGCGGCGTAGTGGCTGTTGTCCATGCACGGGAACTTCCCCGGGCCGCACGTGCCGTCCATCCAGAAGCACGACATGGGGATGTCCACCTGCTCGCCGTACTGGAAGTCGTCCGCGTTGCTCGGACCGTAGGGCTCGCAGGAGAACGCGAGCCCGTGTTCGTGGCAGCGCGCGGCGAGGCGTCCGGCGTAGTTCTCGGCCAGGAGGTCGGCAAGCAGCCTGCGGAAGTCCTCGCAGAACCGCTCGCTCTCGTCGACCGAGCCGACCACGTGTCCGGCGAGGACCGGCAGGTACGGCAGGATCGAGTAGCCGACGCGCCTTTCGAAGGTCTTCTCCAGCCCGTGCGTCCAGTTCTGGCAGCCGACCTCCCAGCTGTCGACGTGGATGTTGGCGAGGCCGGTGTTCGCGTCGGCCGCGACAAGCGCGGCCGCTCCCGCTTTTTCGGCCGCGACAAGCGCGGCCGCTCCCGTTTTTTTGGCGGCCGATCCCGCTTGTTGTGCCAACCCGATCTCGTGGCAGAGACGCCCCATGTAGGCGTCGAAATGGCGGTCGAGCGCCTCGGCGGAGAGCTTGTCGACTTCGAGGCCGTCCCCCGTCTTGGCCGGCAGGCGGTTCCTCCGCCCGTTGCAGATGTAGCCGAGGCGGAAGATCGACCACTTGCCCGCGGGAACGTCCCACGTGAGCGTTCCGTCCGTCGACATCTTCGCCGTCAGGTCGACGATCCTGTCCTTCGCGATCACCTGTGCGGCGGGGAATTCCTTCGTGTCGCGGGCCAGGGACGCCAGCTCGACGGACATCCCCTTGCGGCTGCGTCCCGTCTTGACGTTGGCGTTGGAGAGCGTCGCCTTGCCCTCGGGCGTTGGATACGCGAGAACCGCGATGTCGGCGTAGAACCCGTTGTCGCGCCGTATGCGCGAGAGCCGGCGCGAAAAGCGCGTCGGGCCCTTCACGACGATCTCGGAATGCATCGTTATCTTCATCGCGTCGGCCGGCGTGACCCATGGTCCGCCGGACGACGACCAGCCGGAGCAGTTGTGGATGCCGAGCACGAGCCCGAGCCGCTTCGCCTCGTTGTGCGCGTGGCGCAGGATGGCGAACCATTCGTCCGACGCGAACGCCACCTCGCCCGGCGGGATGTCGCAGCCGACGTCGAAGATCTGCACGCCGCCGAAGCCCGCCCGGGCGAGTTCCTCGAAGTCGCGCGTCACGCCCTCCTTCGTGACGTTGCCGTTCATCATGTGGTACCACGTCTGCGGCTTCGCCGACGCAGGAGGCGTCTTGAACCCCTCTTCAAGCGACGGCGCGACGGCCCAGGCCGCGAACGACGCAAGGACCAGCCCCGCCGCGACGTTCAGCCGCCGCCGCGCCCCCTCCCGCCTTGATGTCATTTCCATGATGGGAGCGGGCTGGAGGGTTCGGGGAATGCCTGGTCGACGAACGGCGGCTTGCCGAGGCGTTGCGCGTCGACCGGCTTGAATTCAGGCTTCGTCGCGTCGGGCGGCGGTGTCAGGGTACATTCGCCCGTCGCCTCGTCGACCTTCCAGTTCGCGGCGGGAATCATCCAGTTGTCCTCGTAGCGGCTCTTGTGCGCCTCCTTCTCGAAACGCGGGTCGTTGCCGAGGATGTTGTTGATGAAGATGAACGCGCCCTGGCCGCATTCGATTTCGTCGAGCGAGTCGAGCGTGACGGAATGCGGCTTGAAGACCGGCGTGCGGCGCTTGTCGTTGTGGTAGTGGTACTTTCCGCGCATGCGGTTGCCCACGAACGCCGCGCCCTGCGAATAGGCCATGAGCGCCATGTCGGAGAGAAGGTCGTTGCCCTCCACGAGGATCGGGCCGTGGTCCACCTCGAAGAAGAGGTCGCGCGTGTTCGCCCACATCCTGTTTCCGACGATGCGCGCGCCCTGCGCCATCCAGTCGAGCCAGATGCCGCCGATGTCGCCGCAGTGGTGGATGCGGCAGTTGGAGATCGTGAAATCGACCGCCGCGTGGATCTTGATGCCGGCCATCTCCGCGCCGCCGTAGGGCTTCTTCCAGTGGCAGTACGAGATGTCGCAGTCGTCGATGGTGGAGAACACCGCGCCGAGCGAGCCGCAGATGCCGGCCTGTCCGCAGTCCGTGACGCGGCAGCGGCGCACGAGGTGGCGGCCCACGCGGTCGAGGCCGTTGGAGATGCAGCGCAGGATCGTGTTGTGGTAGTTCTGCGCGGTGGGGCCCACGTTGTCGAACTCGTCGCCGTACTTGCCGAGCGTGATGCCGCTGCACTCGGCGCCGGACACCTCGCAGTCCTCGATCACCCACCCCCTGCTCCAGTTGGTGCCCACGATTCCCACCTGCTCGCTCGTCGGCGGCGCCCAGTTGGGCCCGGCGTTGACGAAGGTGATGCCGCGAAGCGTGATGTAGTCGCGGTGCTCGACGACGGGGTAGAAGCACGCCGGGCGCACGATCAGCTCGGGCACGCAGACGTTCGGGTCCTTCTCGAACGCGGCGACGATCGTGCCGTACACCATGCCCTTGACCAGGACGGCGTTGCCCGGCCTGACCAGTCCGGCAAGGCCCATCGGACGCCCCACGACGTCCGCGTCGCGCACGCGGAAGAGCAGGTCCTTCACGCCGGCGGCGGAGTCGGGCAGCGCCACCTCGATCGTGTCGTACTTTCTCCAGTCGCCGGTGATGGGCGGGCGAACCGTCGCGAGCGGCTTCTCGGGATTCGCCGCGTCGCACACCTCGATCAGCGACTTGAACATCGCGCTCGAGAAATGGATCTTGAGTCGGCGCGCGTCGGGCGCGGAGAGGTCGAAGCCCTTGTAGAGGAGCGTCGACTTGTCGTAGATCCAGCCGAGCTCCATGCCCCACTTCGTCTGGTATCCCGGCCTCACGTTCGGGCTCTTCTCGGCGGCGGAATCGCCCGGCACGGTGCGCGTGCCGGAGGTGATGCCGGCGATGTTCACGAGCGCGCGGTCGGCCGCGCCGCCGTGGCCGAGGATGAGGTCGCGGGTGTGGAGTTCAAGCGGCTTGCCGTCCTGGATGAGGCGCGTGCGGAAGCGAGGACGCCCGCCATTGCCGAACCAGTCGCCGGATATGAAGTCGGTGAACGGATTGAGGCCGCCGAAGGAGTCGTAGCGCAGGCGCACGGTCCAGAGTCCGTCGGGACGCTTCGTCCAGCCCCGGACGGGATCGGCCCCGGTCACGACCACCTTCTCGCCCTTCGCGGCCCGGTACGTGATCGGCGCGCCCGCGCGCCCCGCGTTCGCGGGCTTCACCCATTCGCGGTACGTGCCGCCGCGGATCGTCACCGTGTCGCCGGCGGCCGCGACAAGCGCGGCCCTCCCGATCGTGCGCCACGGCTTCGCGGCGGAACCGTCCGCCTGGTCGCAGCCGTCGGCGGCGACGAAATGCTCGGCCGCGCCTGTGGTTCCGGCGAGCGCAAGCGCCGCCGCAACAATCGGGATCTTTCGTGTCATCTGCTTTTCCTTTCCCATTTTTCAGACAAAGTGTACCTCGAGGTCCTCGAGCGCGTGCAGCACGTTCGCCGCGTTCGCGTCCTCGAGCGCGTGCATGTCCTCGGCGGGGGCCTCCACCTCCACGGCGTCGGGGTTGGCGATCCGGTCGAGGAAGGCGCGCTTCAGCACGTTCACGCGGCGCACGTGGCGCTCGAGCGCCCAGAGCGCGAAGCGCCACTTAGCGAGAAAGCCGTAGCGCGGGGGCAGGTGCGGGTCGAAGGTCTCGAAGGCGTCGCGCTGGATCGTGAACTGCCACTCCATCGCGCGCAGGCGGAACTCGAAGCCCGCGAAGAAGCGGTTGCCGAGGTCGGCGAGCGGCACCACGGGGTGGCGCTCCGCGAAGGCGGCGAGCGTCTTCGCGTAGAAGGAGATGTAGAAGCGGCAGATCGCGTCGAGGTTGGACTCGGTGAGCGACACGTCCGGCCAGCCGAGCGACCCGCGCACGGAACAGCACGAGACGGACTTCGGCATGAGGCGCCCCGCCTCGATGTCGTAGCCGAACTGATAGATCTCCTTGCCCGTGCCGTAGTGGCAGGTCTTCGCCACGGGGTCGTACTTCTTCATCGCGAGGTTCTGCGCGGCCGCGTCGCCCATGAGGAACGCGAGGGCGCGGACCACCTGCGGGTCCTCGCCCGCCTCCGCGCCGCCGAACTCGCCGGCCATCTGGAAGTGGCCGGCCGGGATGTCCGCAAGCGGCTCGCCCTCGCAGCGCGTGCGGATGAAGTAGTCGAAGGGGTTGCCCTTCCCGTGGAAGTTGCGGCGCAGGAGCCGGTACTGCGCGAGGCCCACGCCAAGCGCGGCGAACGCCTGCACGCGGGCAATCACGTAGCTGCCGTAGCTGCGGCCCGTCTGCGAGAGGCGCTTCTCCACGAGCGAGGCCACCACGGGGCTGCAGTTGGACTTGTAGACGATCTCGCGCGTGCTTCCCTGCCCGATCGCCGGCCCGTCGCCGCCGACGGGGTCCGTGCGCAGCTCGTACACGTTCGCGTACTCCACGTGCTCGTCCTTGCTCATGAGCGCGCGCAGGTTCGAGAGCAGCACCTCGCTGCGGGAGTCCACGCCGGGGTGGAACACGGGGCGTCCGTCCACGAACGTCGCGCCGGGAAGCGCCGTGCGCCGGTCGTCGAACGCGGGCGTGGACCCCTCGCCCATCACGGAGTAGATCTCGCCCGTGAGGTAGATGTACAGCGTCTCGATGAAGGCGTAGGACCCGTCGTCGGCGAGCTCGGGGCGCGTGAGGAGCGACTTGTAGAGCGCGTCGATCTCCGCGATGCGCATCGCGACCGCCTCCTGCGTGGCGCGCCGCAGCACGATCTTCTCCATCAGCTTCTCGAGCTCCGGCACGAGGCGCGCGAGCGCCACGCCGCGCGGAAGGCCGAAAAGCTCGACCTCGTGGTGGCCGTGCAGCTTCGGCTGGCGGAGAAACGACGTGGCGTGCCCCTCGAACACGCTCGTCAGCTCGCGGAGCTGCTCGCGGAAGCGCGGGAAGTCGGTGCGGGCGAGCGCGGCGAAGGCGTGGAAGTCGGCGTAGGAGAGGAAGTGCACGCCGCGCGAGCTGTGGTAGTAGGTCAGGTCGGTGGAGATGCGCTTGCGGCTCGCGCGGAGCGCCACGGACATCTCCCGCTCCGTCCACGCAAGCGGCTTGACGCGCCATTCCTGCCCCCTGCGGCGGTAGTGCTCCAGCGCCTCGCCCGTGCGCTCGAGCATCACCACGTCGCCGAGCGCGAACTTGAGCGTGCCGGTGAGCCAGCCGTCCAGCTCCACCAGGAGGCGGCACGGCACGTCGCGCTGCGAGAGCTCGAGCTTGCCGTCCACCACGTTGCCGCAGAGGACCGCGCGCGTCATCACGTCGCCGCGCTTGGGGGAGGCGACGCGCGACAGGTCCCAGAACAGCCCCTGCAGGAGCGGCAGCGCGGCGACGGAGTGGTTGCCCGTCGTGACCGTCATCACGTGGCCGCGCGCGCCGTGGCGCAGGTCGCACTTGCGCGCGAGCAGCACCGAGGCGTGCGCGTCGAGGTCCGTCCACACGCCCTTCTCGAACACGAACGTGTCCTCGCCCAGGTCGTAGGCGGAGAAGGTGCGCCGCCGCCCCATCGCGCGCGTCGTGACCGTTTCCGCCCGGCGCCGCCCCTCGGTGCGGAAGCGCGCGAGGAACTGCTTGACGGACGACTTCATGCCTCCTCTTCCTCGTGGTGGTGGTGGTGGAAGCGGCCGAGGCGGACGTCCTCCTTGGCGATGAGGTCCTCCGCGAAGCCGCCGAGCGCGTCGAGGTCCGCCTCGTCCGCCGCCGCGAGCAGGTTCTGGAGCGCGGGCGCCACGTGGCGCCCGAACTGGGGCTGCCCCACCGACGCGAGGCGCCCGAACGCGCCGAGCGCCTGCACGAGGCGCTGCACCGCGCCGAACGCGAGCCTCTCGACCGGGTAGAGTCGCGCGAGCGACGCGCGCGCCTTCTCGTCGAGCGGCACGTAGGGGTCGTAGAGGAGCGAGGCGAGGTCGTACGCGGCCGCGCCGAGGCGCATCCCCTGGAAGTCGATGAACGCGAACGTGCCGTCCGCCCGGTACAGCACGTTCGAGCTCTGGAAGTCTCGGTGCACGAGCACGGGACGCTGGCGCATCAGCTCCTCCGCCACGCCCTCCAGCTCGGCGCGCACGTCCTTCGGGAGGGCGTCATAGCCAAAGCGCTCCTTCACGCAGTACGTCTCGAAGAGGTCGCGTTCCCAGGCGTAGAGCTCGGGACCGAACGACGGCTCGAGCTTCACGTCCTGCGCGAGCGCGAGCTCGGTGCCCCTCTCGTGCAGCGTGCGCAGCGCCTTCACGACCGGCGCGTAGAGCTTCACGAGGTCGGCGCCGCGGCGGTTCGCGCGGTCCTCGAGCGAGTCGCCGTCGATGTCCTCGAGCGCGAGCGCCTTCTGCGCGGGCACGTCCGCCAGCACGCGCGGCACGGGCACGCCGGCCTCCGCGAGCAGGCGGGCGTGGGACGCGTAGCGCGCGTTCTCGGGGCGCTTCGCGTCGTCGTACTCGATCGCGATCGCACGGTCGTCGCCGTAGACGAACCGCCAGAAGCTGCGGTCGCTCCCGCGCGCGCCGAGGAAGCCGCACGCCACGTCCGCGCGCGGCCAGCCGAGCGCGTCCGCGAGCGCCGCGAGACGCGGCGCGTCGATCTGGTCGAGACCCACGAGCGCGGTGCGCTCGAACGCGCCGCCCACGAGGCCGCCCGTCACCACGCACCCGCCGAGGTCGGCGGACTCCATGAGCTTCACGCCCTCGAAGAGCACGTTCGGGTTCTCCTCGAACCGGTCCGGGTCGAGCGCGTTGTGGATCTCGAGATAGCTTTCGAGCGTGCCGGCGTCGCCCCAGAAGGCCTGTTCCTCGGTCACGCCCACCACGAACTTCGCGTCCTCCATCATCGCCTTCTCGTAGGCCTGCACGATTGTGGAGAAGCCGGACGGCGCCACGTAGCCGAGCACCTGCGGCGAGAGGAGCGCGCAGCCGCAGTAGGTGTAGGTGCCGGCGTCGCCCGGCACGTCGCTCTTCCAGTTGCAGACGCGTCCCTCGGGGTCGGCCTCGACCGTGCGCGGGCCCTGCGTCTCGGAGAGCCAGCACGCGGCGAAACGGCCGCTCCGCTCAAAGGCGTCCGCGATCGGCTGCGGGTCGAGCGCCTCCGCCACGACGTCGCCGTTGACGAGCCAGAACGGGCCGTCGCCGAGGAAGTACCGGAGCGGGTTCAGCACGCCGCCCGTGCCGAGGATCTCCGGCTCCTCCGCCACCGTCACCTTCGCGCGGCCCTTGCGCGAGCTGACGTATTGCCGCACCTGCGACGCCTGCCAGTGCGCGTTCACGGCGACCTCCTCCACGCCCCAGGACTCGAGCATGGCCAGGATGCGCTCGAGCATCGGCACGCCCCACACGGGCAGCAGCGGCTTCGGCCGCACGAGCGTGAGCGGCCTCAGACGCGTGCCGAAACCCGCCGCCAGCACGACGGCCTTCTTGACTTCTCCGGCTTTCATATTTTCCTCGTCACTTTTTCACGGCGGAGATTATACCACAATTTCACATTCCATGCATCGTCCGCCGCAAAATACTTGCACGGACAAAAAAGTTTCGTGCTGGTAGGGTTGATTTCAAGAGGGGCGGTATGGTAAAATGACCGCACCACGAAAAAGCAGGAGAGACCATGAAAGCAGAAAGAACCGTCAAGACGAAGAAACTCCAGGGCCTCATCGCGGCCGCGCACACGGCGTTCAACGCCGACGGCAGCGTGAACTACGACGTCATCCCGAAGCAGGCCGCGATGCTCGTCAAGCAGAAGGTCACGGGCGTGTACGTGAGCGGCACGACCGGCGAGGGCGTGCACTGCTCCGTCGAGGAGCGCAAGCGCGTGATGGACGCGTGGGTGAAGGCCGCCAAGGGCAGGCTCTTCCTCATCGCCCACGTCGGCTCGCTCTCGCTCCCCGACACGCAGGAGCTCGCGAAGTACGCGCAGGATGTCGGCATGGACGCGACGAGCATCGTGCCGCCGTGCTTCTTCCGTCCCGGCTCCATCCAGGGCCTCATCGACTACATCAACGAGGCGCTCAAGTACGCGCAGAAGCTGCCGTTCTACTACTACCACACCTCGATGAGCGGCGTGACGTTCGACATGGAGGCGTTCCTGAAGGCCGCCGACGGCAAGATCAAGAACCTCGCCGGCATCAAGTTCAACTACCCCGACCTCTACATGTACCAGCGCTGCATCCGCGCGTGCGGCGGCAAGTACGACATCACGTGGGGCATCGACGAGTGGTTCGCGGGCGCGGTCGCACTCGGCGCGAAGAGCGCGATCGGCTCCACCTACAACTACTCCGCCGGACTCTACTACAAGATCTGGGACGCCGTCAAGAAAGGCGACTTCAAGACGAGCGAGAAGTACATGAAGAAGGTGTGCGACATCGTGGACATCCTCGTGGAGTTCGGCGGCGTCGCGGCCGGCAAGGCGATGTGCGCGGTCCACGGCGTGGACCTCGGCACGGTGCGCGTGCCGCTCAAGGCCCTCACCGACGCGCAGAAGGCGGACATCGTCAAGCGCCTCAAGAAGATCGGGTACAGGTGAGCCACATGAGAAAGTTCGCTTTGACAGTTGCTTGGGCGGCGTGTGCGGCCGTATTCGCCGGCGTCAAGACGGAGCTGTGGAAGAACGGGAGCGGCGGAATCGCCGTCTATCGCATCCCCGCGCTCTGCACCGCGCCGAACGGCGACCTCGTGGCCGTGTGCGACGCGCGCCGGGACAACATCGGCGACCTCAACGCGTTCCAGCCGATCAACATCGTCTGCCGCAGGTCGTCCGACGGCGGCAAGACGTGGACGCCGAGCGAGCCGACATGGACCTGGCCGTGGACCGACTCCGACAAATGGAGTGGCAGCGATCCCTCGTTCATAGTCGATGCCGAGGCGAAGAAGATATTCCTGCTCTACAACGTCTGGCACTGGAAGAACCCCGACGGCTCCGACCGCTGGGGGAACGTCTATCGCTTCCACGTGCAGGAGTCGTCCGACAACGGCAAGACGTGGTCGAAGCCGCGCGACATCACGAAGGACATCTCCTTCCCCGAGTGGCCGTTCGGCAAGGGACACAACGCCGGCGGATTCATCTTCATCTCCTCCGGCTCCGGCATCCAGACGGAGGACGGCACGCTTCTCCACACGCTCGTGCACGTGGGCGACGGCAACGCGCTCTTCGGTTCACCCGACCACGGCAAGACGTGGAAGGCTTATGGCAAGCCCGTCAAGAAGGGCGACGAGTGCAAGGTCGTCGAGCTCACCGACGGCTCGTGGATGATCAACTCGCGCTGGCACGGCGGCGGACGTCAGATCCACGTCTCGAAGGATCGTGGCATGACGTGGGAGTCGCGCTACGACAAGACGCTCGAGGACCCGCAGTGCAACGCGCAAATCATGCGTTACGGCGAGAAGCTGCTCTTCTCCAACTGCAAGAGCCCGAAGCGCCGCGCGCTTCTGCACCTGCGTGTCAGCAAGGACGATGGCGCGACGTGGAACGACGGTCTGTGCGTCGAGCCTGAGGGCGCCGGCTATTCCGACATGGCGATCCTCCCCAACGGCGACATCGGCGTGATCTACGAAGGCGCCGGCTACAACACCATCATCTTTACAACCGTTCCAGCCGCAGAGAAGGTGCGCGTCGCCTGCATCGGCGATTCAATCACCTACGGACTTGGCCTTGCCAACCGCGAGAAAGATTCGTATCCGGCGCAGCTGCAGAAGATGCTGGACGAAAAGTTCCCCGGAAAATACGAGGTGCGCAACTTTGGAAACTCCGGCCGCGGCATCTACCTCGACTCGATGCGCGGCAGCGAGAAGCGCGGCTTCCGCTACATGCCCGAGCACAAGGCGGCTCTTGAATGGAAGCCCGACATCGTGATCAGCAACCTCGGCATAAACGACAACGGCGAATACATCAAGGAATACACCGGCGGCCGGAAGCGCGGACAGTTCATTGCCGACTACCACGCGCTTCTCTTTGACTACAGCAGGGCCAATCGAAAGGTGAAGCCCTTCATCTGGACGAAGCTTTCGCCGCTTGCCGAGGGTCAGCGGTTCTACCGCAGCCCGGAGCCGTTCCTCATGCAGGCTGATCTTGAGGCGGTCGCTCAGCTGTGCGAAAGCTTTAATTGGAACAGCGGACACTGTAGCGTTGATATGCAGGAGCCACTACGGGAAAAGATGGACGAAATCTTCGCCCGCGACAAGATACACCCGAACGCCGAAGGCGCACGCATCATCGCGGAGGCGACTTTCAATGCGCTGATGGATCCTCACAACCGGAGTTGCTGCACGTGCTTTCAAAAGGTCCCGCCTTGTCCGGATTACAAGCGCGCGCACGAATACTGGCTCTGCGCCGGACAGTCCAACATGCAGAAGGGCTGGGGCGAGTTTAACGCGTCGCCCGCCGAAAAGGCGCGCGTCAAGGGCGAGCTGGAGCGGCTTGCGAAGTGCAACATCTGGTTCTGGGACTTCAACGACGGCAAGTGGAACAAGTTGACGTCTCAAAATGCTTTGCGAAAGAGCGCATTCGGTGTTTCCTTCGCGATCCGGCGCGCCGAGGCGACGGGCAAGGCGATTTTCATGCTTTACGTCGCGGCTGGCGGTGCGCCGACGGAATCATTTCTCAGCGAGCAGACGATGTGCGCCATTGGCAAGGACGGCAAGCCGCTTTATCCGCACCTCGCGGCGATCGCGACGAACCGCCACCGCCTTGACCAGAACAAGGACTTCCCGTGCAAGTGGGTTGCGAGGGAGTATCCGCGCCGCAGAGGCAACAGGGAAGAGGCATACTGGTGGCCGGTATCGAAGATGTACGACCATGGGATCAAGCCCATCAAGGATTGCGGAATCAAAGTCGATGGAATCCTTTGGTACCAGGGCGAGTCGAATGCAACGACGTGCGTTGCGCCGGATACGGCGCTTCCTTCTGATTACATTGAAGAGACGCTTCGTGCGGTCGTCGCCGAGTTGCGGGGTGACCGTAAGATTCCCTTCATCATGATGGGTCTGCCGAAGATGGGGCGGCCGTGGGAGCCGTACCGTGCCGCGCAGAAGAAAGTGTGCGAAGAGACTGGGGTTATCTATGTCGATACCTTCGGCGCGGGCCTCGGCGATATGCACGATGTGCATCCAAGGGATAAAACCGTTTTCGCGGACCTTGCGATCAAGGCACTGGTGAGACAGCAAGCGTACAACAACAAGGCGGGGGGTGAATGACAGCAAGCGTACAACAGCAAGGTGGGGGGAGGACAACAAGCGTACAACAACAAGGCGTGCAGCCATTGACGCAGCGCGATTGCAAAACTTGTTGTCGTACGCTTGCTGTCACCCCACCCGACGCCGACTCCCCATCTTGTTGTCGTACGCTTGCTGTCACCCCTCCTGACGCCGGCTCCACTTCTTGTTGTCGTACGCTTGCTGTCACCACCATGCACCACAAAGGCCTGCTCGGCTGGCGCTACAACTCTCGCTGCAACTACATGATCACCCTTGTCACGGAGCCGCGCACTTCGGTTTTCGGCGAGTTACGCGAATGGGGTGTCGAACGCACCGACGAGGGCCGCGTTGTCTATGACGTATGGCAAATGATTGAGAAGCGGTTCCCCATGGTACGCGCCACCTACAACGCAATCATGCCTGACCATTTCCACGGCATCATATTCATTACCACTGATGGCGAGGTGGGCCTAGACGATGTAGTGGCGTTTTTCGCGGCGGAAGTTGAGCGACGAATCGGACGCCGTGTGTGGTGCAACCTATGGCGCGATTCGATTTGTCTTGCAAAGGGACAGTTGCACAGGCAGATAAACTACGTGCTGAGCAATGCGAAACGCCGGTGGATCAAGGAGAACAACCCCGAGATTTTCAGGAAGGTCATGGGCTTTCGCCACTGGCGACTTGATCTCGCGGACGAGACGTTGGCGGGCGTGCCAGAGTTTGACGAACGGTATTTCCGGGGGGACTCGTTCGGGCGCGAGGATCGCGAATTCTGGGATCTCGAAACTGGGGAAGAGATCGTGAAACCCAGAAAGGCGAATAGAGTCCAGCGGGCATTTGACGAGGGAAGACAACAAGCGTACAACAGCAAGGTGGGGGGGAGACAGCAAGCGTACGACAACAAGGAATCTTGCTGTCGTACGCTTGCTGTCACCTCTCCCGACGGCAACCCATCTTGCTGTAGTACGCTTGCTGTCACCCCTCCCCACATCGAATGGACGGCCCTCGGCAACCCTTTTCTTCTTGACGCACCTCTCCTGATCGCCTTGCAAATCCCTGCGGAGGCGTCGTCTGATTTCATCGATGACCTTGCTGCCAAGATCGTCACGAAAGCGGAGCGAGGGGCTGTTGTCGTGGGCACATGGATGTCCCCCGGCGAGCAGACTGTCAAGAAGAGAGTGTTGGAATGTGGCGGAAGCCTTGTACAGCTGCTCCCCGAGGGGATGGGACGATACTACAAGCCGAGCGGTCGTGATTTCGATCGGTGCGCAGAGGGGCGGATGCTCGTGCTTTCGCCATTCGCGCCACGAGAGGCTGGCAGGACGCTCGAGAAATGCGACAAGCTGCGTTTCGAGTGGCTGAATTTTGTGGTGCGCGCGATGGGCGATTTGACCATCGGGGGTACAAGGGTACAACCAACGGGGCATGGTGAGACAACAAGCGTACAACAACAAGGTGGGGGTGAGGCAACAAGCGTACGACAGCAAGGTGGGGGTGAGACAACAAGCGTACAACAACAAGGCGGGGGGCCATTGATGCAGCGCGATTGCAAAACTTGTTGTAGTACGCTTGTTGTCTCATTCCCAGACGAAAAAGGAAATGAAAGGAATGCAAATGAAAGCAATAAGTAAAGTAATCGCTACGATTACAGGAATCCTCTGCGCTGTAGTGACGGCTGTGGCGTCGCCAGTGGCGGTGGATTGGAAGGCGGGCGAGACCGCGCCCGCGAAGGTCGCAAGGCCATTTGCGGGGTTTCTCAAGGATGGCACGTTTCTTGTTGCCGGAGGCAGTGATTTCGTTGATGGAAAGAAGGTTTATCGCTCGGGTATCTATGCCCGAGCACAGGACGGCAAGTGGGCGAAGGTCGGCGAACTGCCGCATCCCATCGCCGAAGGCGTCTGTTGCGAGACGCCATTTGGTCTTTTTTGTGCGGGCGGAACTGACGGCGAGACGGTGTTCACCAACACATTTGAGATTATCGTCAATAAGCTCGCCGAGGATGGCCTTGATGTCGTCAGGGGACTGCGGTTGCCCAAACCCGTCAAGATGGGGGCGGCTGCATATCACGACGGTCTGTTTTTCGTAATTGCGTCGAAAGACGTTTATGGCATAAACCTCAATAGGGGTGCAAGCAGATTTGTGAAAATAGGCGAAATGCCAGGACCTGCCCGCGAGCAGATTGTGGCGGCCGTCCAGAACGGCGACCAGAAGGAGAAGATGCTAATTGTCGCAGGTGGCTACGACAAGGAGACGAAGAAGCCGCTTAGGGATGTCTATGGAATTGTTCTTTCAAGCGTACGCATGCCGTGGAGCGAGAGCAAGGAAGGCAACCCCAAACTCAGACTTGACGATGTATACGACGATCCCGACTTTATTTCCCATCCCGCCCAGATGAAATGGAAGAAGCTCGCCGACCTACCAGAGGGCGTGACCACCATTGGAGCTGCTTTTCTGCCAAGCGGACACCAGCACATTCTTCTCATTGGCGGCTTTGGCAAGCAGGGCTGGATCGACCGCGCAATCAACGGCTCGAAGGAAACCGACCCTGTGAAGCTCGGTTGGCAGCGCAAAATCCTCGCCTACAACTGCGTGACCGATACCTGGTGCGAATATGGCGAGCTCGCGCCCGGGGACAGTCCCCGCTGCGGCGCGGCGGCGGGCATCAAACCCGGCAAGACGCCGGAGCAGTACACGCTCATCCTCGCTGGCGGTGAAGTCGCGCCGATGAAGCGCACCGACGCCGTTTCCGTCGCAAGTTTCAAGAAGACCGGCAAGTTCGGCGCGACGGCGTGGGCGGTTGTTGGCGTGTATGCGCTCTTGATGGTCGCGATGGCCGTCTATTTCATCCGCAAGAAGAAGGACGAGAACGACTACTTCCGCGGCGGCAACCGCATTCCGTGGTACGTCGCCGGAATGTCCATCTTCGCGACGATGCTCTCATCCATCACGTTTATCGCAATCCCGACGCAGGCGTACCTCCAGGACTGGCGTTACTTCGTAATGGCGTTCTTCATCATCGGCATGGCCCCGGTGGCGATCTACTACTACTTGCCGTTCTTCTGTCGGCTTGGAATCACCTCCGCCTACGAATACCTCGAGAAGCGCTTCAACCTCGGCGTGCGTCTCTTCGGTTCGGCGGCGTTCGTCGTGTTCATGGTGTGCCGCGTCGCGGTCGTGACGCTCCTCCCCGCAATCGCGCTCAACGCGGTGACGGGCATCTCCATCGACGCCTGCATCCTCATCTGCGGCATCCTCACGATGATCTACTGCTCGCTCGGCGGTCTAGAGGCCGTCATCTGGAGCGACTTCGTGCAGGGAATCGTCCTCATGGGCGGGGCGGTCTCGGTGCTCGTGCTGCTCATCCTCAAGACCGGACCCGACGGCGCGCATTTCTCGACGTTCTGGAACGTCGCCACCTCATGCGAGAAGACGCGGATGTGGGACTTCCGCCTCCTCTTCTCCCAGCCCGTGTTCTGGGTCGTCGCAGTGCAGGGACTCATCTCCAACCTCTCCAGCTACACGAGCGACCAGTGCGTGATCCAGCGCTACATCGCGACGCCGGACGAGAACGCGACGAAGCGCTCCCTGTGGTTCAACGGCTGCATGAGCGTGTTCGCGCAGGTCGTGTTCTACGGAATCGGCACGGCGCTCTTCGCGTTCTACCACACGAACCCGGCGGCGATGGACGTCACGATGCCCAAGGGCGACTCGGTTCTCCCGATCTTCATGGCCACGGAGATGCCGCCGTGGCTCGCGGGCCTCGTGATCGCGGCCGTGTTCGCGGCGACGATCTCCACGCTTTCGGCGAACCTCAGCTCCGCCTCGACGGCAGTCGTGACCGACTTCATCAAGCGCTTCAAGCCGGACATCCCCGGCAAGACGCAGATTCGCTGCGGACAGGTCTGCACCTACGTGGTGGGCGTGGTGGGCATTTTCGCGGCGCTCACGCTCGCGCGCATGGAGTCGAGCGCGCTCTTCGACAACTTCAACAAGTACATCGCGATGCTCACGGCTGGTCTGACGGGGCTCTTCTTCATGGGCGTGTTCATCCCGCGCATCAAGGGCGTCGCGGCGGTGCTGGGCCTTGCGGCGAACTACTTCGTGTGCTTCAGCTGCGAGATCCTGCACTGCGACGTGTTCGGGCTCAAGTTCCACCCGTTCCTGCTCGGTGGCATCGGGCTCGTGGTCTGCATCGTCGTCGCCTATGTCGCCTCGTTCTTCCTCCGCGAAAAAGGGCGCGACCTCGCAGGACTCACCCTCAAGACCCTGCGCAAATGAACGCAAGCGACGTCATCCGCGACACGCGCGTCGTGCATGTGCGCGAGCTGAAGGCCGAGGTGGCGAGACTCAAGGAGGAACTCGCGCGCGAACGCGATGCGCGCGCGAGCCTCGAGAGCCACTTCGCCCTCGCGCTCGCCGCCGCGCGCGACGCGGAGCGGATGCCGCCCGATGCCGAACTGCTGATCGTCGACGGCTGGAACGCCGTGATCGGCACGCGCCGTCTGGACGACGCCGCCCGCCACGCGCGGCGCGACAGCCTTGTCGCGGACTTGCGCGCGCGCGTGTCCGCCGACCCGCGCCTCCACGTGTGGGCGCTCTTCGACGGCACGGAGATGCGCGCCGCCGCCGAGTCGGACGGACGCCTCCGCGTAGGCTACACCGGCGGCACCGGCGCGCACCGCGCGGACCGGATGGCGTGCGACTACCTGCGCATGAGGAAGATTCTCGGACTCAACCACGCCGTGACGGTCGTCACGGACGACAAGGACTTCGCGAAGGAGGCGGCCGCCCTCGGCGCCGCCGTGAAAGGAACGGATACGCTCAATGCCCAAGCCCAAGCCAACTGAAACCCGCAAGCTCACCTACGCGGAGGCGGCTCTCCTCGACCTCCTGCCCACGCTCGCCCTTCCCGACGACGCGCGCGTGCTCGTCGCCGGCAACCGCAGCGGCTGGCTCCCGCTCGAGGCGGAGAGGAAATGGCCGAAGCGCGTGGCCGCGCATGCGTTCGACTTCCACCACGCGCGCACGATCAAGGACCGCCTCGCCGAGGCGTGGATCAACCCGAACGCGATCGTGCACTGCACGCCCGCCCTTCCCGAAGGCCCCTTCGCGCTCGCCCTCTTCATGACCACCCCGCAGTCGATGCCCGCCGAACTTGTCCTCGACCAGCTCGAAGACCTCCACGCCCAGCTCGCCGAAGGCGGTACGCTCGTGGCGGCGTTCGAGGGCGATGCGGACGACGCCCTGCGCACGCTACGCCTCGTGTGGTCGAACGTGCATGTGGTCACGCGCGCGAAGCACGTCGCCGTGTTCCGCATGGTGAAGCACGGCGAGCTCGCGAAGCGCCGCAACTTCGCGTCGGACTGGGAGGCGAGCGTGCCGGACGGCGAGAAGATGGTGTTCACCAGCCTGCCGGGCTGTTTCTGCCACCGGCGCGCGGACGCGGGCGGACTCGCCCTCGCGGAGGTCGCCGCGCGCGAGGCGAAGCCGACGGACCGCCTGCTCGACATGGGGTGCGGCTGCGGGCTCGTGGGCCTGCTCGTCGCGAAGAAGGCCGGCATTACGGACGTCACGCTCGTCGATTCGCACGCGCGCGCGATCGCGGCGGCGAAGATCAACGCCGCGCGTGCGGGTATTGACGCGCGGTTCGTCCTCTCCGACGACGGCCTGCCGCGCGGCGAGGACGAGGTGGGGCGCTGGAGCCTCGTGGTGGGCAATCCCCCCTACTACAGCGACTACCGCATCGCGGACGTGTTCATGGAGACGGCGTACCGCGCGCTGCGTCCGGGCGGCCGCTGCCTGATGGTCGTGAAGACCGCCACGGGGCTTCTGGCCCTCCAGGAGAAGTACTTCCGCACGGCCGAGGTCATCAAGCGCCGGGGGTACTGCGTGCTCCGTTCCGTGCGCATCTAAATTTATAAAAAATCCCTTTTGGGGCTTGCTTAACGCCGCCCGTTCGCGTATAATATGGGCATGTTTTCCAAACTAAAAGGATTTTTCTCCACCGACATCGGCATCGATCTCGGCACGGCGAACTCGCTCGTGCACGTGAAGGATCGCGGCATCGTGTTGCGCGAGCCCTCCGTGGTGGCGATCGAGGAAGGTTCGAAGCGCGTGCTGGCCGTCGGTGACGAGGCCAAGCGCATGCTCGGCCGCACGCCGGGAAACATCATGGCCATTCGTCCGATGAAGAGCGGCGTGATTGCGGACTTCGACATCACGGAGGCCATGTTGCGCTATTTCATCAACAAGGTCTGCCCGAAGCGTTTCTGGAGCAAGTACTTCAAGCCGCGCGTCGTGATCGCCGTCCCAGGCGGCATCACGGAAGTCGAGAAGCGCGCGGTGGAGGATGCGGCGCATGCCGCGGGCGTGGGCGAGGTGTTCCTGGTCGAGGAGCCGATGGCGGCGGCGATCGGGGTGGGCCTGCCGGTCTCGGAACCTGCCGGCAGCATGATTGTAGACATCGGCGGCGGCACGTGCGAGGTGGCGATCATCTCGCTTGCCGGGATTGTGCACCAGCGCAGCGTCCACCAGGCGGGCGATGCGATGGACGCGTGCATCGTCAGCCACATGCGGCGCGTGTACAACCTCCTGGTTGGCGAGCGCACCGCCGAGTCGATCAAGATGACGATTGGATCGGCGTACCCCACGGGTCAGGAACAGACCATGGAGGTGCGCGGACGAGACATTGTGGCGGGACTGCCGAAGACGATGACCATCACTTCGGAGGAAATCCGCGACGCCCTTACCGAACCCGTCTCGCGCATCGTGGAGACTGTGCGCGACACGCTTGGGAGCTGTGAACCGGAACTGTCCGCCGACCTTGTCGACCGCGGCATCGTCCTCTCGGGCGGAAGTTCCCTCCTGCGCGGCCTCGACAAGTTGATCTCGCAGGAGACGGGGCTGCCGGTGACATTGGCGGACGATCCCCTCTCGGCGGTGGCCGAAGGGACTGGCGTCGTGATGAACGAACTCGATTTCCTCTCGAAGAACAAGCGCATGTAGTCTGAGGCGGTCCTTCCGTGACGAGGAAGGATCTTGACGAAGAAAATCGGCATATTTGCTTTCTGCGGCGCGGTTCTCGCGCTCGTGTTGTGGTTGTTCTGCGGACCCGACGTGGCCGCGGAGGCCGTCTATCCCGTCGAGCACGGCGCCAACTGGTTTTCCCGCACCGTGGTGCGCAGGTTCAAGGCGGCGTTCGCCTCCGGCTCGGCGCTCGTGGAGAACGACCGCCTCCGCGCCGAGGTCGCGAGCCTGAAGATGGCCTGTTCGGACGCCGACCGCATTGCGGCGGAAAACGTGCGGCTCCGCGGTCTGCTGGGGCTTGACGCCTCCAGTTCCTCCGCGCGCTTCGGCACGAACGCCTGGATCTGCGCGCCGATCATCTCGCGCGGCGCGGCGTCCGGCAACCCCTGCATCCTGCGTCTCGGCGCCGGCCTGCGCGCCGGCGTGAAGACCGGCGCCGTGGTGGCCGTACCCGAGGGCCTCGTGGGGCGCATCGGCAACGTCACGCCGAACACGAGCGAGCTCCGCCTGCTGACCGATCCCTCCATGCGCATCGCCTGCGACGTCGCGCTCGGCGGTCCCGCGGGCGGCTTCGCGCACGGCATCCTCTCGGGCCGCGGTCTCACCCCCGTGGCGGCCACGGAGACCTCCCTTCTCTACATCGTCCCCCCCCTTCGCGTCCAGAACGTGGCGCAGCAGCCAGACCTGCCGCCCCGTGCGAAAATCATCACCAGCGGCCTGGGGGGCGTGTTCCCCCGCGGGCTGCTCGTCGGCTTCCTCAGGAACGGAGCGCACGGGGACGAGACAAACCTCGAACAGGAGGGCGACGTAGAGCCGGCCGTCGACTTCCTCACCCTTGAAAACGTGTTCATCCGCCGTGCAGACTAGAGCCGTCCAGATCATCTTCACCCTGACCTGCCTCGTGTTCGCCGCGGCGGCGCAGGAGCTTGTGCCCTCGTTCGGCGGCACGAAGGCGCCGATGCTCCTCCTCTTCGCCATCTACACGGCGGTCCGCCCGTCGCGCCGGTGGATGCTTGTGGCCCTCGTGGCCGGCGCGTTCGAGGACGCGCTGAACGGAAGTCCCACGCCGTGCTGCACGTTCTTCGCGCTGCTCGCCGCCACGGGCGCGCACTTCCTCCGTTCTTTCGCCAGCGACCTGCCGTGGCGGGCGTGGGGGCCGGCGCCGCGATGGTGGCCGCGCCGGTCCACGAGCTCTGGCTCTCGACCTGGGGCGCGCTGCCGCCGGGCTGTCCGGTGTTCGTGCGCTTCTTCGCGAGCGCCCTCCCGGCCGCCGCCGCCGGCGCGCTGCTCTTCGCGGCCCTGCCGCACGCCGAGCGCCTGGCGGGTTTCGCCGGCCCCGAGCCGGAAAGGAGGCTGCGGTGAAGGTCTCGTCGTGGTTCATCCTCTCCCTCGGCGGCGTGTACCTGCTCGGCTTCCTCGTGCTGGGCAGCGCGCTCTTCCGCCTGCAGTACGAGGACACGGGCGAATTCAAGGCCGACCTCGCGCAGCAGTACACGCGCCGCATCCGCGTGCCCGGTCTGCGCGGGCGCATCCTCGACCGCAACGGCGCCGTCCTCGCGGCGTGCCGCCCGAGCCACTGCATCCAGTGCAACGTGGAGGAGTTCCAGCGGCGCGGCAACGCCACGAACACCGTCGCCGCCGTGGAGGAGGCCGTCGACCGCCTCGCGAACCGGCTGGGCGTGGAGCGCCCAGCCAGCCTCACCCCCGCCCGCATCGAGCGCCACGTGAAGCAGGCGTCCGCCATGCCGCTCATGCTGTGGGAGGACGTCCCGGACGCGACGTTCGCGCGCTTCGCCGAGAACTCGGACGAATTCCCCGGGTTCGAGGCCATCACCCGGCCGGAGCGCATCTACCCGTACGGCGCGCTCGCCGCGCACGTCCTCGGCTACACGGGCCGCAGCCGCCCCGACGACGCCGACAGCGCGCACTTCTTCGAGCACGACATGCGGGGACGCGAGGGCGTGGAGGCGTACTACAACCGCTTCCTCACCGGCGTCGCGGGCGAACGCAGGGTGCGCGTGGACGCGCGCGGGTTCCGTCCCACGAAGCAGCGCGAGGCGATGATGGAGAACGACCTGGACGCGGACGTCGCGCCGTCCCCCGGACTCGACCTGCAGCTGACGATCGACAAGGACGTGCAGGCCGTGCTCGAGGCGCAGCTCGAAGGCCTGACCGGCGCGGGCGTGGTGCTCGACCCACGCGACGGCGCGGTGATCGCGCTCGCGTCCGCCCCCACCTTCAACCCCAACGACTGCGTGCCGCGCCTCACGCAGGAGGTGTACGCCACGCTCACGAACGCGCCCGCGAAGCGCCTCCAGAACCGCGCCATCTCCGAATCCTACGCGCCGGGCTCAACCTTCAAGCCCCTCACGGCAATCGCGGCGCTCTCGAACGGCTGGCTGCCCGACGACGAGTACACCTGCCGGGGCGTGTACACGCTCGGCAACCTGCGCCTCCACTGCTGGGACCGCTGGGGGCACGGCCCCATCACGCTCCGCACGGCCCTCGAGAAGAGCTGCAACACCTTCTTCTGCAACCTCGGCACGGCCATCGGCACGAACGCCGTCATCGAGACCGCGCGCGCGTTCGGGCTCGGGTCCGCCACGGGCATCGACCTCGGCGGGGAGACGCCGGGCGTCGTGCCGGACAACGAATGGAAGAAGACGACCTTCAACGAGCGCTGGTATCCCGGCGACACCTGCCAGATGTCGATCGGCCAGGGCATGCTGCTCGTGACGCCCCTCCAGATGGCCGTCGTGGCGGCGGCCCTCGCGAACGGGGGGGACGTGTTCACGCCGTACCTCTTCGCGCGCTCGGAGGACCTGCCGCCGCCGGAGCCGGTCAACACCGTCCCCTACGCCCCTTCCGCCATCGCGCTCGTGCGCGAGGGCATGCGCGACGTGGCCGAGCGGGGGACGGGACGTCGCATCCTCTCGCGCTGGGAGGATGCCGCGGACGGCTCGCCCCGGAAGCGCAGGTTCGACCTGAACGTGACGTGCGCCGGCAAGACGGGCACAGCGGAGATCGGCCGCGGTGAGACGAAGCGCAAGAACACCTGGGTGATCGCCTTCGCGCCGTTCGATCGCCCGACGGTCGCGATGGCGATGGTCGTCGAGCGCGGCGAGTCCGGCGGCAGCACGGTGGCCCCGCGCATCCACGCGGTGTTCGCCCACATCTTCGGCGAAACGGAAGTCGCCGCCGCGCGTCCGCGCGGCACGTCGCTGGAAAGGGCGGACTGACGCATGAAGAACCTGCTCTCAAAGCTCCGGCGCATGGACTGGATCCTCTCGGCCTGCATGGTGGCGCTCGTCGTGATGGGCGTCGTCTTCATCAACTCGGCGGGATCCGTGCGCCCGACCGAAGCCCTGCGCAGCCTCTGGCGCGTCCACGCCTCCACGGCCCTCTTCGGCCTCGTCGTGTACATGGCCTTCGCGTTCCTCGACTACCGGAAGCTGCTGGACTGGGGCGCCCTTCCGGTGTTCGCGGTTTCGTGCGTGATGCTCGTGGCCGTGCTCTTCGCGGGAACCGACCGCTTCGGTGGACGGCGCTGGCTGTGGTTCTTCCAGCCGAGCGAGATCGCGAAGCTGGCGGTGATCCTCTTCACGGCGCACGTGTTCGCCGTCGCCGGCCGGACGGACTTCCGCAGCTTCCTCGCCGGCCTCGGCATCCTCTGCGGCCCCGCCGCGCTCGTGCTGGCCGAGCCCGACCTCGGCACCGCGCTCGTGCTGGTGCCGTCCGTGATCGCCATGCTGCTCGCCGCGCGCGTGTGGCTGAAGGGACTCGTCACCCTACTCGCAGTCGGCCTGCTCGCCGCCGGCCTCGTGCTGTGGGCCGTAGACCGCGCGGAGCGCGAGCCCGACCCCGACGCCCGCGCGAAGATCTACCGCTTCGTGCCGCTCCACGAGCACCAGATCAAGCGCCTGCGCGTGTTCCTGTTCCCGGAGACCGACCGCACCGGCGCGGGCTACAACCTGAGGCAGGCGCAGATCGCCGTCGGCTCGGGCGGGGTCTGGGGCAAGGGCCTGAAGAAGGGCCAGCAGAAGCTCCTCGGCTACCTGCCGCCGTCGGTCTCGATGAACGACTTCATCTTCGCCGTGCTCGCGGAGGAGGCGGGGTTCATGGGCGTGCTGCTCATGCTCGCCCTCTTCCTCGGCATCCTCGGCCCCGGGCTGCGCATCGCGGTGCGGTGTCCGGACGACCGCGGCCGCCTCGTCGTGATCGGCATCCTCACGCTGATCTTCTGCCACCTCTACGTGAACGTGGCGATGTCGGTGGGGCTCGTGCCGATCACCGGCCTGCCGCTGCCCTTCATCAGCGCCGGGCGCACGTTCCTCATCGTCCTCATGGCCGCGCTCGGCATCGTGCAGAGCGTGGCGGTCCACCACGCGGAGCCGGCCGGCGACGACCGGGACGAGGAGCAACCGACTTAAAGCAAATCCAGAAAACCATTCCAACAAGGAGAAACCATGGCATCAATCATACAGGCAGTCGTCGAGAAGGTCGCAAGCCTTTTCCGAAAGAAGAAGATCAAGCGCGAGATCGTCGTCAACATCGAGAAGCTCGAGACGCGCGTCGCCGTCCTCGAGAACGGCCGTCTCGAAGAGTACATGATCGAGCACCCCGACGAGGAACGCCTCGTGGGCAGCATCTTCCGCGGCCGCATCCAGAACCTCGAGGACGACCTCCAGGCCGCCTTCGTGGACATCGGCCTCAAGAAGAACGCCTTCCTCCACTACTGGGACATGACCCCGGACTTCGAGCAGTTCCTCGACGAGACGGAGGACGACGACGACAAGGGCAAGAACGGCAAGGGCAAGCGCAAGCGCAACAAGCCCGCCAAGCTCTCGAAGGAGGAGATCCACAAGCGCTTCGCGCCCGGCACCGAGATCACCGTGCAGGTCACGAAGGGCCCCATCTCCACGAAGGGCCCGCGCGTGACCACCAACCTCTCCATCCCCGGGCGCTACCTCGTGCTGATGGCGCCGGACAAGGACAACACGCGCGGCGTGAGCCGCAAGATCGGCGACGCCGAGGAGCGCAAGCGCCTCAAGCGCCTCGTCGACCGCCTGCCCATCCCCGAGGACGTGGGCATCATCGCGCGCACCGCCGGCCTCGGCGCCAAGGGCAGCTCCTTCGCCCAGGACCTCCGCAACCTCATCGCGTCCTGGAACGAGCTCCAGAACAACGTCAAGACGCGCCGCGCGCCCTGCTGCGTGTACCAGGAGCCGGGCCTCGTGGAGCGCGTGGTGCGCGACTGGCTCACCGAGGAGATCGACAGCGTGCTCATCGACGACGAGAAGGTCTTCGAGGAACTGCGCGAGGTCACCTCCAAGGTCTCCCGCCGCGCCCGCAACAAGCTGCGCCGCTACGACGGACCCGTCAACGTGTTCGAGCACCTCGGCATCGAGAAGCAGCTCCGCGACGCCTTCAACCGCCAGGTGCGCCTGAAGTCCGGCGGCTACCTCGTGATCGACGAGACCGAGGCCCTCATCGCCGTCGACGTGAACACCGGCCACCACAAGGGCAAGGGATCGCAGGAGGACGCCATCCTCGAGGTCAACCTCGAGGCCGTGGACGAGGTCGCCCGCCAGCTACGCCTCCGCAACATCGGCGGACTCGTCGTCCTCGACCTCATCGACATGAAGAGCCGCAAGCACCAGAAGCAGGTGTACCGCGCCCTCAAGGAGGCGCTGCGCCGCGACCGCGCCCGCACGAACGTGCTCGAGATCAGCGAGCTCGGCCTCCTCGAGATGAGCCGCCAGCGCCACGAGCAGTCGATCCTCTCCCTGCTCAGCTCCACCTGCCCCTGCTGCGGCGGACACGGCGTGATCAAGAGCCCGCTCGCCATCTCGATCGAGATCCAGCGCCAGCTCACCAACCTGCTCAAGAAGTCCGAGGCCGAGAACAAGCCCTTCGAACCCAAGATCGTCATCGCGCCCGCCGTCCTGCAGCGCCTCCGCATGGAGGACGCCGACATCCTCAAGGAGATGCAGGACACGTTCAAGACGCCGCTCACGTTCGTCGCCGAGCTCCACCGCCACCCCGAGTCGTTCGCCATCCTCGACAAGCAGTCGGGGCAGGTCCTCTACTCCGCCGGCGGCAACCGTCCCACCATCTAGTCCACGAGGAACGCCACCATGAAAAAACTCATCGCCCTCATCCTCGCAGCAGGCTGCGCCGCCGCGCACGCCCAGTTCCTGCACGACCTCATGCCGCCGGACAAGTCCGCCGTCCAGAACGTCGGCAGCATCAAGATCCAGGCGGAGCACCTCTCCGCCAACCGCCAGACCGGCGTCCTCGTGGCCACCGGCAACGTCGTCGCCACGGCCGCGCCCTACCGTCTCCACACGGACGCCGCGCAGCGCGACGCCGACGGACACTACTCCTTCGCGCCCGGCACGATGATGACCACGTGCTCGAACGACGTCGACCACCTGCACTGGCGCCTCACCGGCGAGTTCCACTACATCGAGAACCACGCCGCCGTCGTCCGCGACGCCTGGGTCAACCTCTTCGATGTGCCCGTCCTGTGGGTGCCGTACTGGTTCTACCCGCTCAACACCAACTACGGGCTGCGCGTCCTCCCCGGCTACTCCTCGAAGTGGGGCGGCTACCTCCTCACCGGCTACGTCTACGACATCTGGAACGAGGGCAAGGGAGATGGTCCGTCGCTCGGCGGCTCCACCTACGCCGACTTCCGCACGCGCAACGGCTTCGCCCTCGGCCAGACGATCCGCTGGAACCTCGGCGACTTCGGCAAGGGAAAGTTCAAGGCCTACCACGCCTGGGACCTCGACGAGGACCGCTACGACGACCACTGGAGCGACCACAAGCGCAACTACCGCAACTGGGGCAGCGACGTGGACCGCAACCGCTACGGCCTCACGCTCGAGCACTACGCCGACCTCACCGAACGCGACACGCTGCGCGCACAGGCCACCTACTACTCCGACTCCTGGTTCCGCCGCGACTTCTACCGCAACGAGGAACGCGGCGAGTCCATCCCCGTCAACGAGGTCTCCTACGAGCACCGCGAGCTCGACTGGGCGACGGGCGTCTCCGCGGGCGGTCCCGTCAACGACTTCTACAGCGGCGTGGCGCGCCTCCCGGAGGCCTGGTTCGCCGTCACCCCGCAGCCGATCTGGGATCTCCCGGTCAACTACGAGTCGCAGACCCGCGCCGGCTACCTGAACCGTACCTACGCCGAATACCGCGGCGCATCCGACGACATGTTCCGCTACGTGCCGTACCTCGGGCCGGACGGGCGCGCCGCCGACTACCAGGCCTTCCGCGCCGACACCTCGCATCGCGTGTCCGTGCCCTTCAAGCTCTGGGACTTCCTCTCCGTCGTGCCGCGCGCCACCTACCACGGCACCTACTGGAGCGACTCCGGCAGCCGCGCGGCGTTCGAGGAAGGCCGCGCAAAGGCGTCCGGCGACGGCATCTACCGCAACATCGCCGAGTTCGGCTTCACCGCCGCCGCCCGCGGCAGCGCCTGGCTGGACGACGCCTGGCGCCACACCGTCGAGCCTTACATCGACTACTCCTACCAGGTCGTCGACACCACCTCCTCCGGCAAGCGCCGCGCGTACGTGTTCGACGGCTACGACGGCGCCACCGAGTGGCTCGACCAGTTCGGGTTCGAGGGCCGCGGCCTGCCCTACAACTGGCACGGCGTGCGCCCCGGCATCCGCAACACCTTCCAGCGCACCGACGAAAAGGGCATTCCGCGCACGGTGTTCGACGCCGACCTCTACGCCGCCATCCCCTTTGCCTCCTACAGCCACTACACGCGCGACAGCTGGATGGTCGGCTACCCGAAGGACAGCGACGACCCGCACTACTCGCACCGCGAAGACGTGGTGCCCGGCATCCGCCTGCGCTACGCGCCCACGACGAAGGTGTCGTTCTTCACGCGTTCGGAATACGACGTGCGCAACGACAAGGCCGCCTATTCCGACATCTTCATGCGCCACCGCCTGACCGACAACTTCAGCTGGCATGCGGGCTACATCGGCCGCGACCACCGTACCTGGGACTACGTCCCCTCGACCTACGACCGCTTCAACTGGGCGAAGTCCGGCATCGCCCGCATCGGATTCGATCACGTCGTCTGCGACTGGCTCGCCTGGGGACCCTACCTCCGCTACGACTGCCGCCGCGGCGAAGTGGACGAAATCGGGACGTGGCTGGACCTCATGACGGACTGCCTCGCGTTCCGCGTGCAGTTCGAGTACGAGAACGACTACCGCCGCCTCGACGGCTCCCACCACGACGACGACGTGCGCGTGGTCTTCTTCATCTACCTCCGCGCGTTCGGCCCGAGCTCCATGCTCGACCTCGCCCGCTTCTAGACAATGCGCGTCTCGTTCGTCATCCCCGTCCTGAACTCCGAGAAGACGCTCGCGGAGTGCCTCGACGCCATCCGCGCGCAGGTCCTCCCGCCGGGCGTCGAACGCGAGATCGTGATCGCCGACGCCGGCTCCACCGACCGCACGCTGGAGATCGCGCGCGAGCACGACGTGGACGTGATCGCCGACAATCCCCTCAAGACCGGCGAAGCCGGCAAGACCGCCGGCATCAAGGCCGCACACGGCGAGATCATCGCCCTCGTGGACAGCGACAACATCCTCCCCGACCCCGACTGGCTCGCGCGCATGACCGCGCCCTTCGCGGATCCGGAGGTCGTCGCCACCGAGCCCCTCGCCTACACGGTACGTCCGCACGATCCCGCCCCCACGCGCTACTTCGCCCTTCTCGGGATGAACGACCCCATCTGCCTCTTCACGCGCAACTACGACCGTACCTGCGGCGTAACGGGCACGTGGACCGGCCTCAAGGTCCCGACCGAGGACAGGGGCGACTGGCTCAAGCTCACCCTCACGGCGGACGCCCTTCCCACCATCGGCGCGAACGGGTTTGTGTTCCGCCGGTCTCTCCTCGACGGAACGAACTGGGATCCCTATCTCTTCGACATCGACATCCTCTACGAGCGCATCCGCCGCGACGGCGCTGTACACGTCGCCAAGGTCAAGACGGGCATTGTACACCTCTACTGCGCGCGCCTCGCGGACTTCGCCCGCAAGCAGCGCCGCCGCATCCGCGACTTCCTCTACTTCGCGCAGGCGAAACAGCGCTCCTATCCGTGGGACCGCCAGCGCAAGACGGGCATCATCCTCTTCTGCCTCTCCACGGTCACGCTCCTTCCCCTTCTCGTGCAGATGCTCATCGGCTTCTGCCGCAAGCCCGACCGAGCCTGGCTCTACCACGTGCCCGTGTGCTGGATCACGCTCTGGGTCTACGGCTGGGGCGCGCTCGCAAAGCTCTTCGGCCGCAGGCAGTCAATCGCCGATCGCACCACCTGGCAGGCCAACTGAAGTGCGAGGTACTGCAAAAGGTAGTCAATCCGTAATATCGCCTTACAGGTCCTTGAATCTGATTGGGCGCGAGTCGTCTGCATCATCAACGGGCCAACTCTTTGGAAGCTCTGTTGAACCTGCTTCCTTCCATCCCTTTGAGCCTCGATTGACGGTAATTACCAGGTCTTTAGGAGTGAATCGAAACATATGTCGATGTCGCTGAGAGCCCGTGTAAGTGATTTTCGGCGCATCGCCATCAAATACGATTTCCTCAAGGTTCATGCAATGATGAAAAACATGCCCCCCTATATTCCTCAGGCTGCCTGGAAAGCTTATTCTCCTTAGCGCGTTGCATTTCGAAAACGCTAAATCACCTACGCTCTGCAGCCCACTTTCAATGTGGACATCGACAAGTTTGTCGCACCCATAAAAGGCCCGCTCGGAGAGTTCGGTTATATTCACGGGGATTGAGACCCACTCGAGTTCCGATAAAAATTGAAAAGCCGCAGTTCCAATCTTCTTGACAGACCTTGGCAATAGGACCGTTTGCGCCGTATGAGGATAAAACACAAGCGTTTCCTTGTCCCGAGTGTAGAGTGCCCCGCCCATCCCGCAATAAGCGGCATTTGTCCTTGAAACGGATACATTTGAAAGACGCGGACACTTTCCAAATGCCGCACCAGAAAGATTTGTGCATACACCCACGTCAAGCGTTTCAAGCGACTTGCAATCATTAAATGCATATCCTTCGATACATTCCAAAGTAGATGGCAATTTCACTTTTTTCAGTCTGTCGCATTTGAAAAAACATTCGGACTGCAATTCCTTAACCCCATCGGGGATAACGATAGATACCATGTTCGTGCAGTTGATGAAAGCGAGATGGCCGATCTTTGCGACCTTATATCCGTCAAGTTTTTGCGGAACGATAAAATGTTCGCCAGTACTGGGTTCCATAGCAGGACGAGTGCCCTTGTACCATCCATTAATTCCCCGCCATATCACTGCCGCACCGTCCTCAAGCGTATAATGCCATTTTATTGTTCCTACCTTGGCATATCTCACACGACTATCGGTAATGCCGCGCTTCTTTTTCGGTTGCCGAGAACCTGCCTTTTTCATGACATTACTTGTAAGAGCTACATTCGTGGCCATCAAGACATTTCCCGTCGTATTTGTCGCACCAGCATACTTAACGACATTTGCTCTCACCACGTTCTTTTCAAGTGCCCTCATCCACCCAAATATGCCTGTCGTCAGAAGCGCCATCAGCCCGACACCAATGAAGGCACGCAAAAGGCATTCTCGCCTTCTTCTACGTTGTGCCTTCATCTCCTCCGTCATCACGCAAAGGATTTCCTTGGGCACAGAAAGTACACCTCGTACAGCCTTGTCAAGAAGATCCGCCGCATCGGACGCCGTCGGCGGCCGTCCCTCTGGGCGGGGCGCACACATGAGGGACAGTACATACGCGATTGATGCAGAGAGCTCTGGACACATCGCCCGCACGTCCGGCAATGGTTCACCCTTTACGGCTTTTGCCATGAGCTCGATAGCCGTACTGCCCTCATTTGGACGTTTTCCGGTCAGCATTTCGTAAAGTACCACGCCCAGAGAATAGATGTCTGCACGTGCATCCACCTCATGTGAATTGACCATCTGCTCAGGAGCCATGTAGGCGGGCGTGCCGATGATCATACCGGCAGTCGTCACCATCGAATGCTGGCTCTCTTCAAATTTCGCCACGCCAAGGTCTGCCAGTCTTGGCGTGCCATCGGCATCAAACAGAATGTTGTCGGGCTTGATGTCACGATGCACGAGTCCATGCCGATGTGCGGCATCGATCCCTGTGGCGATTTGCGCGATGACGGCCACGGCTTCTTCGATGGGAAATCTGCCTCGTGCCTTCAGATGATCGGCAAGACTTCCACCTGAAACATAATCCATTACGAGATAGCACCATCCCTTTTGGGCATCCTCGCCAACGCCATGAACCAAGACGAGGTTCGGGTGGCGGACTTCCATCGCAAATTCCGCCTCTCGCGTGAAGCGACGACGAAGGTCATGCGTCATTTTCTTCAGAGACATGATCTTCATGGCATATCGTCTGCCATCCAAGCCCAACACGAGGTACACAACCCCCATGCCTCCTTCTCCGATTTTCCCCTCAACAACATAGTCGCCGAGACGATCGCCTTTCTTCGGCAGGTCACTTTTCTCATCGAGGTATTTCATATTCGATTATCCACTTCAGGATAGGTCCAACCGGACACTTAAAGGAGAGTTCTTTCCTTTTTTCTTGGTTTTAATAATTTAATCGGTTTTAATGTATCCGCATACCGGATTGGCCTTGAATCCGCAAATCCTTCAACAGGCCATACTTCGGGGAGTTCCGTAGAACCAGGTCGTTTCCATCCCCTTGAACCACGTTTTACCGCAATCACAAGATCGTAAGGTGTACGTCCCAAGACGGAAGATCCAGACGTTACCATGCGAGGCGCATCCCCATCAAAAGACACTCTTTCAAGGTTCTCACAATACGCAAAGATCGCCACCCCCACTTTTTCCAGACTAGCCGGAAATGTGACAATTCTCAAATTGAAACAGTTCGCGAACACGGAAGACCCAATCTCTCGCACCCCATTTCCAACGGAAAACGAGACCAACTTCTCACATCCGGCGAAGGCATCGTTCCCAATCTTGACGACGTTCTTGTGAATTGCGACATGAATCAAATTCGTAGACGAATCAAAGGCACAATTACCAATCTCCTTTACGGTCCTGGGAATTGTGGCTACAACCGCCGTGCGCGGGAAGAAGACAAGTTTTTCCATGTTTCTGGTATAAATCGCCCCGCCTACTTCAACATACGCAGTGTTCGTCTTTGACACGAGAATCCTTTTGAGACCTGGGCATCCAGAGAATGCACCACCTGAGATGTCAGGACAATCACCTATGTCAACTTCCTGGAGCGCCTTACAACTAATAAAAGCCCTTGCGTGGACACGTTCCAAGGTGGACGGCATCTTAACCGCCCTTAATGAGATACAGTCCAGAAAACACGATCGATCCAGCTCTTTAAGTCCTTCAGGAAGAATTATAGACCTCATGTTTCGATGGTTGATAAAGGCAAGCTCCCCAATTTTTGCAACCTTGTGCCCATCCAGTTTAGATGGTACGACAAGATGCGTGTCCGTACTCGGTTCTACCGCAGGAGGTGTCATGTGGTTATATCCGCGCCTTCCCCTCCATATCACAGCTTCTCCATTTTCAAGCGTATAGTACCATGTGTGCTTACCCACCTTGGATTGTCTTATCGTTTGATCGACATCATTCACGCGCTTATTCCGCAAAAGACGCACATTGGACTGGGCTACAGAATTGTTCTCCGGGTGTGAAAGACCTTCGCGCGGCAATGCCTCTTCTGCCGCTGGTGTAGTGCTAAAAGCTTTGATCCACCCGGCAGCCACTACAATCAGAAGTGCCAACACCCCTGCACCAACGAGAACGAACGTCATCAGTGTTTTTCGCCTAACGACATCTTCCGCAGCTACCGCACGAGGTACTTTTTTGGGCAAAACAAGCGTACCCTGAGCGGCCTTGCCGATAAGATCCGCCGCCGCGCGCGCAGTTTGCGGTCGCAACTCCGGTCTAGGCGCACATAGCAATGACAACGCATACGCGATTGCCGCAGAAACCTCAGGTCTCATCGTCCGCACGTCTGGCAACGGCTCGCCTTTCAGGGCCTTGGTAACGAGTTCAATTGCCGTACTGCTCCCATTGGGGCTTTTCCCCGTTAGCATTTCATAGAGCACGATGCCGAGGGAATAGATATCGGCCCGCGAATCCACGTTGTGCGAATTGAGCATCTGCTCCGGCGCCATGTACGCGGGCGTGCCGATGATCATGCCCGTCGTCGTGACGGTCGTCTTGTGCGCCTCGTCCGTGAACTTCGCCACGCCCAGGTCCGCAAGCTTCGGCGTCCCGTCCGCATCGAACATGATGTTGTCGGGCTTGATGTCGCGGTGGATCACGCCGTGCCGGTGCGCCACCTCCAGCCCGAGCGCCACCTGCGCGGCGATCGACACCGCCTCCGCCATGGAGAACGGCCCGTTCTTCTCCAGCCTGTCCGCCACGCTCCCGCCGGGCACGTAGTCCATGATGATGTAGCAGAGGCCCGTCTCGGGATCCTCCCCCACGTCATACACCGAGATCAGGTTCTTGTGGCGGATCTTCATCGCGAACTCCGCCTCGCGCGCGAACCGCTTGCGGTAGTCCGGACTCTTCTTCACCATGTCGGGGAACATGACCTTCACGGCGTAGCGTTCGCCGCCGGGCGCGCGCACGAGGTACACCGCGCCCATGCCGCCCTTCCCGAGCTGCCTCTCCACGGTGTAGTCGCCGAACATGTCGCCCGGCTCGAGCAACTTGCGCCCGGTACCGCTAGGGGATGTGTCTTCCATGCCGATCAACCTCTCGCTGGGGATGTGGCCCGCAACGCCTCACGTGAGAATCCGCCAGAGCAAGGCAGCCAAGAGAAGGGCCAGGCAGCCTACGGCGCACGCCCACACGACTCTCTTGCGCATGCGCTTGCGCCTGAGATGCTGCAGGAATTCCTGCACGTCCCTGTCCTGGGTTTCCAGCGTCAGGCTCTCGCCATTCGCCGATGCCGTGTCCGGATCGGGAACGAGGTCCTGGACCATGCCCTCGGACGCGGCATCCTCTTCAGGCGCGAATTCGGCCTCGCCGGACGACGGCAGTGCGTAGCCCAGGCGTCCAAACGTTTCGATCAGGGCCTGCGGCGACGCCAGCCGGTCGTCGCGGTTCTTGGCGCACATGAGCAGCAACACGGCCGACAGCTTGGGCGACACCTTGTCGTTGAACGTGCGCACGTCCGGAATCGGCGACGGGTCAAGCAGCTGCTGCAAGACCTGCTTCGCCGTGTCGCCCGTGTACGGACGTCGGCCGCAGAGCATTTCAAAGAGGATGACGCCCAGACTGTAGATGTCGGCGCGCGTATCGACGGCGCTTGAATCGGCGGCCTGCTCGGGCGAGATGTAGGCCGGCGTGCCGAAAACGGTCTTGGCCGTCGTCTTGAGGGAGTCGATGCCGCCGGCAATCTTTGCAATCCCCAGGTCGAGCAGTTTGGCATTTCCCTCGGGGGTCAGCATGATGTTCTCTGGCTTGAGGTCGCGGTGCACCATGCCGAAGCGCTGCGCAGCCGCCAACACGTCCGCGATCTGCAGGATGATGCGCACGGCATCCTTTTCGGACTGCACGCCGCCGAAGGCGATGGCGGAACGAAGCGTGTCGCCTTTGACGTAGTCCATCACGAGGAAATACACGCCGCGGGCCTCGTCGTACCCTGCATCATGGACCGCCACGAGGTTGGGGTGGCGTATCCGCGTCGCCAGCTTCGCCTCGCGGACAAACCTTTTCACGTACTCGGGTTTCTCCTTGGCGATTTCGGGATCGAGGACCTTGATCGCGAACAACGTGTCGAGCATGTGGTGCCGGCCGAGCCAGATGGTCCCCAGCCCGCCCTCGCCAATCCGCTTCTCGATAATGTAGCCGTGGAACAGCTCCCCGGGCTCAAACACAACCGGCTTTCCCTCCTCGAGGAGGCCTTCGCTGTCATTCATGTCCATTGTCTCCGCTGTCATCGTTCGAGGGGTAAGGCCGCCGGTGCGGGATTCGCCCCGGGCGCCCGGTTCGGGGAGCCGCGCACGTCCGCCGCGGGCGATGCGACGACCTCGAACAGCTCTCCGTCGATGCGGCTGGAGAATTCCACGCGGAATCCGCGCTCCTCCAGCTCGCGGCCGGAAAGCTCTGCGACCGGCTCGCGCGCGACGCCCTTCAGCACGGCGTACCGCCGCTCGGAATCGAGTCCGCGCACCGTCACGCAGCGGGAGGGCTCCGCCGCGTCGTGGCGGAACACGCCCACGAGCCCGCCGCTCTTCGTCTCGGTGTTGATCCGTGCGAAACCGTCCCACGCGCCCTCCTGCGGCTCGCCGAACCCGGGGAGGTCCTGACGGAACGACATGATGCCGTGCCGCGCCTCAAGCACCTTGAGCCAGCTAGACCATGCCTTGTATTCCGCCCTCTCGGCGGGCGTGAGCTTCCGCAGGTCGCCGAGCATGATGGGGAGCGTGCCCGCGAGCGACTTGAATGCGAGCAGATGCCGCTCGCCGTTCATGTGGAGGTTGCCGATCACGAGCGACGTCGCCGGCAGCGCGGGCGTGCGGCCCCACGCGAGACTGCGTACGTAGAGCTGTCCGTCCTCGTTGGACCGGATGTTGGAGAGCCAGTTGCCCTCGGCGTGCTTCGCGATGCCGTAGTCCATGAGGAAGGTCTTGCCCGCCGTCTCGAACGTGCAGTCGATGAAGAGGTCGGGCGCCGCCGCGTGCAGCTCGTCGAAGAGCTTCATGCAGCCCGCGTAGATCGCGTCGTAGGAATCCTCGTGCCCGCGATGTCCGGGATGGTCTTTCGCGTAGCATCCCGTCCGCACGTCGTCATAGACGTAGGCGCTCGTGGCGATGGCGAGGTCGAGCTTCACGTATGCGAGGCCGTGGTCCTTCACGAGGCCGAGGATCTTGTCACGGATGTATTCGCGCCAAGGCGTCGCCATGCAGGCGGTGCGCGACTTTCCGTTCATGGTGTGCAGGTTGGAGAGATTCCCGGCCTTGTCCTTCACGAACCATTCGGGGTGCTCCTTCATGGGCGCGGACGCCGGATCGGCCCAGGCGAGCGACAGCCAGAGTCCCGGCCGCATGCCCTTTGACTTGATGTAGTCGAACACGGGCTTGAGTCCGCCGGGGAACTTCTTCTCGTCAACCGCCCAGTCGCCCCGACCGTACTTGCCGTCGGAGATGTTGATCTGCCAGCCGTCGTCGATCACGAACTCCTCGATGCCGCACTCCGCCGCCGCGTCGGCAAGCTCGCGGATGAGCTTCGCGTCGATGTGCGTGAGGAACGGCACCCACGTGTTGTAGACGAACATCGGCGTGTTCGGAATCGCCTCCACCCGCACGCCCATGTACTTGCGCACGTAGTCCGAAACCGCCCCCTCCACGACGCGCGACGGATCGGGACACTTGGCGTACGGCGCCGAGAACACGGGCATGGCCGTCCAGCTCTCGCCGGGCTTCAGCCACTTCCTGAACGGATACCGCTCGCCGACGTGCGGCGTGCCCGAAACGACGTAGCTGCCGTCCTGGAACACCGTCGTGCGCTTCATCGTGGAGACGCCTTCGTTTCCGACGGCGATGCCGCACCGCCTACTGTAGTCGTGTACCACGACGAGCGGGTCGTTCCAGTCGCCGATATAGACGCTCCCCTCCTCCCGATAGCGTCCGAAGTGGCGCATGACGCGGGAGTTGGTGCAGCCGAGCGACGCGAGGCGGAACGTCTCCACGTCAACGTCCTCGATCGCGACGTCCTTGTCGCCCTTGTTCGCAATCGCGAGCGTCTTGCGGACGAGCGCAATGCCGGGATACGTGGTGTAGGTCAGTTCGATACCCACCTTGCCGTCGGACGAGATGCCCGTCACGGTCGTCGTGCATGCGCAGCCCTTCGCCTCGTTCTTCTCGACCTTGACGTCCTTCCACACCGACCATCCGGCGTACATCTTTCCGTCGATGCGGAACGCGAACTCCGGAGAGCCGTTACGCATGAACTCCGTGCCGTCGGACGTCTTGTACGACTGCCCCAGCAGATGCCCGCCTCGCATGTCGAGGCTGCGCGCCACGAGCCCCTCCGCCACGACGAGGTGCCCCGTTTCCGCGCCGCCGGCGACCGCCGCACAGAGGGCGACAGCAAGCGTACAACAACACGTTCGTGCACTATTGTAGAGTAGAGACCCACGCCTCGGCGTTGCCGCCGATGCGACTTCCCCCTCGTCAAACCGTACGTGCGGATTTCCCGCATACGGCTTTCCATTGAGTGCTTTTCCTGTTGTCATGGCTTTCTTCCTTTCTTGGGCTGTTGAACGTATATTATACGATTTTT
>Ga0256407_10001899_pt1 | contig 41817 bp, 32 predicted proteins | sample RumenRJG_04DNA_FD_193489 | JGI IMG/M metagenome (GOLD analysis project Ga0256407, IMG submission 193489) | Bovine rumen microbial communities from Lethbridge, Alberta, Canada - RJG_04 | ecosystem: Host-associated > Mammals > Digestive system > Stomach > Rumen | place: Canada: Alberta... | reverse complement strand
CCTCACCTGGAGCCGCATTGCCGAACTGCTCTTTGCCGGCGAGCGCCATGCCGAGGTGCGCCGCACGACCAAGGAGACCGACATCGAGGTGTCGCTCACCCTCGACGGCAGCGGCCGGTGCGACATTTCCACGGGTCTTGGATTCTTCGACCACATGCTCGAACAGATTGGCAAGCATGGCCAGACCGACCTGAAGATTCACGTACGTGGCGACCTGCACGTCGACGAGCACCACACGATAGAAGACACCGCACTCGCCCTTGGCGAATGCCTGCGCAAGGCCCTTGGCGAGAAGCGTGGCATAGAGCGCTATGGCTATTGTCTGCCTATGGACGACTGCTTGGCCAGCGTGGCCCTCGACTTCGGCGGCCGTCCGTGGCTGGTATGGGATGCCGAGTTCCGCCGCGAGCGCATTGGCGACGTGCCCACCGAGATGTTCCTCCATTTCTTCAAGAGTCTGAGCGACGCCGCACAGATGAACCTGAACATCAAGGCCGAGGGCACCAACGAGCACCACAAGATTGAAGGTATCTTCAAGGCTTTCGCCCGCGCATTGAAGATGGCAGTGAAGCGGGATGTATATCATTACGACCTGCCTTCGACCAAGGGGATGCTGTAAGCATGCTACCCTGCCCCAACGACAAGACAACAAATCAAGACAAAAGAATAGAAAAATGGGAAAACTGATTATCAACTCGTATGACGAGTTTGCCTCACATCTTGGCGAGGACCTTGGCCAGTCGGACTGGTTGCTGATTGACCAGGAGCGCATCAACCTTTTTGCCGATGCCACCCTCGACCACCAATGGATTCACGTCGACACCGCCCGCGCACAAGTGGAGAGCCCCTACAAGAGCACCATCGCCCATGGCTATCTCACCCTCTCGGTGCTGCCCTATCTCTGGGACCAGATCATCGAGGTGCGCAATATCAAGATGTTGGTGAACTACGGTATGGACAAGATGCGTTTTGGCATCCCCGTGGTGACTGGCAGTCGCGTGAGGTTGGTGACAAAGCTTCACCAAATACAGAACCTACGCGGCATCTGCAAGACCGAAATCGACTTCAAGATAGAGATTGAAGGTCAGCGCAAGCCTGCCCTCGAAGGCATCGCCTCGTTCCTTTACTATTTCAAGTAAACCGGCCTACTCTATCTCGTATTTATTCTCATGCGTGGCACGCTTGGGATTGGTACTCACGCCCGCATATTCGCCCGACTCCACCACACCCGTTGATGGAGCGAGGTCGAATTCCTCGGCCATGATGTATCTGTTGCCGGCATACTCCTCGTAGCGCTGACTCACGAGCTGCACGTAGTCGTGGGTCTCGGTGCCCCTCATATAGCCGCATTTCACCACGGCGTCGCGGTAGTATTGCGGTTGGCTGAGCTTGAGTATGAATTCCGACACCTGCTCCCAACTGTATTTGTTGCCCTTGTATTTCTCGGTGAGCGCCATGGCATCGCGCACATGGCCAATACCGCCATTATAGCAAGCCAGCATGAAACACATGCGCTCGCTGGGGTCGGGAACGTCGCGCAGCAGCATGGTCAGTTCGTTGATCATCTTCGCCGAAGCCGCCACATTGCGCTCCGGGTCGAAGATGCTGTCGAGCGGCAGTCCCACGCCCATCGCCACCTTCGGCATGATCTGCATGAGTCCGCACGCACCAGCCCACGACACCGCCTTGGGGTCGAAACACGACTCCTGATAGCAGATGGCCGCCAGCAGTTTCCAGTCCACATTGGCCGTCTCGGCATATTTCTTGAAGAGATGGTCCCATTCCGATATGATGCCCTTCTCCTTGTCGAGGAATGAGGAGTAGACATGCCTTTCCACTCCCATGCCCGAAAGATACTTGTTCTGCATGCCCTGCATGGCTTCCACGAGTTCGGGCTTGAACCAAGAGTCAATGCTGTCGGCCAGTTCCCTGTTATACCTCATCACCGCCCATCTGGCCTCCTTGATGTTGGGTCCACAGAAGATAAGGCTGTCGGCAGCCGACACTTTGGTGCTGAGCGGCGAGATGATCAGGTCGCCCTTCCCGTCGCGCAAGTTCTGCACCATTTCCAAGGTATCCTGGCACTGCACCACCTCGAGCCCTATACCGAGATAATGGGCCAGGCGGGTTGCCACCAGGTACTGCACACCCAGTTCGGCGCCGTGAGCAGTAGTGAAATAGGTATCCTCGCCCGAGACCGTGATCACCCTGATGGCCCCACTCTCAATAATCTCGGAAAGAGAATACTGTGCCGTGGTGTCAACTTTCAGGGTATCTTCTATCACCGTTCCCCAGGGAGTCATAGCTTTTTGCCCGGCCTCCTTGTCCTTACAAGCCACAAGGAGCAAAATTGCAAAAAAATAGTATATTCCTCTCACTCTGCTAAATGTATGAATCGAAATGGGGTACAAAAGTAACACTTTTCTTGGACAATTGCATGAAAATCCATAATTTTGCATCAAAATAATGATTTTTTAAGAATAGCATACTATCAATGTTAAGAATAGCCGTACAGTCGAAGGGCCGTCTTTATGAGGATACCCTTCATCTTCTTACCGAAGCCGACATCAAAATCAGTTCCAGCAAGCGCACCCTTTTGGTGCAGTCTACCAATTTTCCCCTCGAAGTGCTTTATCTCCGCGACGACGACATTCCACAGAGTGTGGCCAGTGGCGTGGCCGATATTGGCGTAGTGGGTGAGAACGAGTTTGAGGAGCGGGGCGAGGAGGCCGACATCGTGAGCCGCCTTGGTTTCAGCCGCTGCCGTCTGTCGCTTGCCATTCCCAAGAAAGAAGACTATAATGGCCTGGAGTGGTTTGAGGGCAAGAAGATAGCCACCTCCTACCCCAACATCCTTCGCCGTTTCATGGAAGAGAAAGGCATCCACATCGAGATTCACGTGATTACCGGCAGTGTGGAGATATCGCCGGGCATTGGTCTTGCCGATGGCATTTTCGACATCGTGAGCAGCGGTTCGACACTGGTGAGCAACAACCTGCGCGAGGTGGAAGTGGTGATGCAGAGCGAAGCCCTCCTGATTGGCAACAAGCATCTCGACGAGGTGAAGCGCCAGACGCTGGAGGAGCTGCTCTTCCGCATTGGTGCCGTGCGTCAGGCAGAAGACAAGAAATACGTCCGCATGAACGCCCCCCGCGAGCGCTTGCAGGAAATCATCTCGGTGCTCCCTGGCCTGAAGAGCCCCACCATCATCCCACTGGCCGACGAGGCCTGGTGCTCTGTGCACACCGTGCTCGAGGAGCGCCGTTTCTGGGAGATCATCGGCAAGTTGAAGGAACTGGGTGCCCAGGGCATTCTGGTGACCCCCATAGAGAAGATGATTCTCTAAGGCCAACTTCACTTATCCGTATTTAAAGCAAACCATTATGAGAACCATTCAATACCCCCCGGAGGCGATTTGGGAAGAGATTACCCGTCGGCCCCAGATGGACAACGCCACACTGAGCGCCACCGTGAAAAGCGTGCTCGACGATGTTCGCCTGCATGGCGACGAAGCCGTGAAGCGTTACGAGGAGCGTTTCGACCATGTGTCGCTCGACACCCTGGCCGTGAGCGAGGCCGAGATGAACGAAGCCGAACGGCTGGTGTCCTCGGAGTTGCGCGAGAGTCTGCAACTGGCCCACGACAACATCCATCGTTTCCATGCCGCCCAACAGTTTGAGGAAATCACCTGCACCACGAAGCCTGGTGTGCGGTGCTGGCAGAAGAGCGTGGCCATCGAGCGCGTAGGTCTCTATATCCCTGGAGGCACCGCTCCGCTGTTCTCAACGGTACTGATGCTCGCTACGCCCGCGAAGATTGCCGGTTGCCGCGAGATTGTGCTCTGCACCCCACCCAACCGTGAGGGCAAGGTGCATTCCGCCATTCTCATGGCCGCCCGCATCGCCGGTGTGAGCAGGATATTCAAAGCTGGCGGCGTACAGGCCATCGGTGCCATGGCCTATGGCACCGAGAGCATCCCCAAGGTATACAAGATTTTTGGTCCTGGCAACCAATATGTGATGGCGGCCAAACAGGAAGTGTCGCTTCACGATGTGGCCATCGACATGCCCGCTGGTCCTTCTGAGGTATGCGTGGTGGCCGACGACAGCAGCCGTCCCGATTTCGTGGCCGCCGACCTCCTGTCGCAGGCCGAGCATGGCCCCGACTCGCAGTCGGTGCTCATCACCACCTCGCAGCGCCTGTTGGAGGAAGTGGAGGCTGAGTTGGCCAACCAGTTGGCCGTCCTGCCTCGCCGTGCCATCGCCGAGCAGTCGCTCGCCAACAGTCTGATGATTTTGGTTCACGACACCGACGAGGCCATCCGCCTGAGCAATGTCTATGCCCCCGAGCACCTCATCCTTTGCACTGCCGACTATGAGCGTCTGAGCCAGCGTGTGGTGAATGCCGGCAGCGTGTTTTTGGGCAACTATGCCTGCGAGAGTGCCGGCGACTATGCCAGCGGCACCAACCACACCCTTCCCACCCATGGCTATGCCCTGGCCTACAATGGCGTGAACCTCGACAGTTTCTGTCGCAAAATCACCTTCCAGCACCTCTCGGCCGAGGGGGTGCGGCATATTGGCCACGCAGTGGAAGTGATGGCAGAGCATGAGCAACTCATGGGTCACAAGAACGCCATGACCCTGAGGATGAATGTAGTAACCAAAAACACAACTGAATGAAACCCCTGCAAGAACTTGTAAGGCCCAATATCTGGGCGTTGTCGCCCTACAGCAGCGCCCGCGACGAGTACAGCGGGCACGATGCCCATGTGTTTCTCGATGCCAACGAGAATCCCTACAATGGTCCGCTCAACCGCTACCCCGATCCCCTGCAGCGTGAGTTAAAGGCACTTATCTCGAAAAACAAGGAAGTGCCCGAGAGTCATATCTTCCTAGGTAATGGCAGCGACGAGGCCATCGACCTCGTCTACCGGTGCTTCACCCGTCCAGGCATCGACAATGTGGTGGCCATAGAGCCCACCTACGGCATGTATCGTGTCTGCGCCGATATCAACGATGTGGAATACCGTCCTGTCTTGCTCGACAACCATTTCCAGATGTCGGCGGCCAAGATGTTGGAGGCCTGCGACCGTTACACCAAGGTGATATGGATCTGCTCACCCAACAACCCCTCGGGCAATCTCATCGACCCCGACGAGGTGGAAATGGTGATTGAGGGATTTGAGGGCATCGTTGTCGTCGATGAGGCCTACTCCGACTTTGCCCCTGGCAAGCCATTCCGCACCAAACTGCGCCATTACCCTAACCTCATCGTGCTCAACACCATGAGCAAGGCATGGGGATGTGCTGCCATCCGCCTTGGCATGGCATTTGCCTCGGCCGAGATCATCGGACTCTTCAACAAGGTGAAATATCCCTATAACGTGAACGCGCTCACCCAGGAGCGTGCCTTGGAGATGATGCAATCGCCCTACGAAGTGGAGAAATGGGTGAAGTTGCTCCTACAGGAGCGCATCCGCGTGATGGAGTCGTTCAGCATCTTGCCCATCTGCCAGAAGGTTTATCCCACCGATGCCAATTTTTTCCTTGCCAGGATGACCGACGCCCCAGCCATCTACGATTACCTGATGCGTGAGGGCATCATCGTGCGCAATCGCAGCCGCGTGACGCTCTGCGACAACTGCCTGCGTGTGACCATCGGTACGAAGACCGAGAACAGCCAACTACTTGCCGCACTGAGGAAATATTGATCTTCAGGAGTTCAGGAGTTCAGGAGTTCAGGAGTTCAGGAGTTCAGACAATAGTCTTTCCCCAGGAGTTCAGAAGTTCAGGAGTTCAGACAATAGTCTTTCCCCAGGAGTTCAGGAGTTCAGGAGTTCAGACAATAGTCCTGAGCATTGTGCAAGCAGAGTGGAAAGAAAGAAATAACAAAAAGCCAAAAGAGGCAATAGCGGGTTGATGCTATTGCCTCTTTTTTGTATGGATACTCCCCTACTCCTTGGGTACTTCAAACTTCGTGCCCGTTTGCTTGATGAGGGCGCGCTTGAAACGCTCGGGATAGCCCGGACGTTGCGGACGTGAACCCAGTCCGTGCTCATCGCGGGTGAACCGCCCGTCTTTCTCGGGTTTGATGATCATGTCGTTGTATTTCACGATGATATAGCGGGCCAGGTCGTTCCATGATTTCAACATTTGCTGCGCCTTGTCCACACTATAGTCGTTAAGGAACTTCACCGCTTTCTGTGGACTCTCCTGATAAAGGGTCATGGCCCTCTCCTCAATACCCTTTTGGGCAGCGAAATAACTGTTCTCGAGCGAGTCGCGCACGGCCTTTAGTGCAGGGAAGAGCAGCGAATAGCGCGGATAGACCATATTGCTCACCCAGTTGCACACCCAGTAGGCGTTCTTGTCAGAGAAAGTGATTTCGTCGGCCCCTGGGGTGTTGTAGCACTCGGGACGCTCGGTCATGCTGCAGTAGACTGGCGTATAGGCCACCATGTTGCCGTCGTCGTTGCCCCACCAGATGACGCCGCCTATCTCGCGTGGCAACCACGAGCGCATCTGACTGACGTAAGAGAAGGTGGTCTGTTGGGTAGAGGTGGGACGCTCGTTGAAATATTTCTTCCCGTCGAGTTCGAAATAGAGCGGTGTGGGCCGGTATGGCATTTCCCAGATACCGCCACCGATGTCGCCATCGAGTGCGAAAGGTGTGCCCTCAAAATGGTCGCGCATGCACTCCTCCACATCCTGCACCGACAGTTTGCGGTTGGGCACGATCCACAAAGGCATGGGCTCGTCGTAATCGCCCATTCCGCTGACGAAAGGCAGGTAGCGGTCCATGTTGTCGCTGTAGCGGTTGAAGAAACTCCACACACGTGCCTCGCAGATGCGGCGTCCCGAGAAGTCGGGTTTGGCATAGGCCGCATTCCATGAGAACTCACTGTCTTTTCCGCTGAACCACCCCATCTTCCGGGCATATTTCACCACGTTCTTGGAGTAGAGCACATTCTTCTTGTCCTTCATGTCGAAGGTGGTGATACGGCTCTGGTTGGCATGTCCGCTGATGGCATTGTCGGGTATGCGGATGGCCACCCACACGGCGCTTCTGCTGCCGGGGCCCATACCCATCATCTCCATGATCCAAGCCTCGTTGGGGTCGCAGATGGTGAACGTCTCGCCCTCGGAGTTGTAACCATAGGTCTCTACGAGTGTCGTCATCACCTTGATGGCCTCGCGAGCAGTCTTCGACCTTTGCAAGGCGATGTAGATGAGCGATCCATAGTCAAGGATTCCCGTTGAGTCGACCATCTCCTCACGTCCGCCGTAGGTGGTCTCGCCAATGGTCACCTGGTATTCGTTGATGTTTCCGATGACGTTGTAGGTCTCAGGTGCCTCGGGTATCTCACCATGATAGGCATTGGTGTCCCAGTCGATGATTTTGCGCATCTCTCCCGGTGCATGTTTGGCTGCGGGGTAGTGGCACAAGTTCTGGAACATGCCATAGTCGTCGGCATTATAGGTGCAGATGACCGACCCGTCGGTCGAAGCCCCTTTGGCAACGATGAAGTTAGTACAAGCCGAAGCCCCCATCGCTGTGGTGAGCAATAATGATAAAATAAGTTTTCTCATCGTATTAAATGGTATTGTTTCTAATAAATGATCTTGGTTTCAAAAACTGAGGTGTTGCCACACCGGTCGCTCGCCCTCACGCTGAGCAACCTCTCCCCTCCATTGGGTGTAAGTGGTGTCTTGGTGAGGTTGCATACCATCTGCGACGACCTTTTCACATATTCGAAGAGCACGAATTGTCCGTCGACCGACCCTTCCACTCCGGCCACGCCCGAAGCCTCGTCGCGCACGTCCACACAGACGGTCTGCAGTTCCTCCCATGCCTGTTGCCGCACCGGCGAGATGCGTGGTGGCGAGTCGTCGTAGGCGGCCACGAATGCCATCCCTATATCATGCGGTTCGCAAGTCACCCATTGGTCGTCGGCTGTCGCCGCCACATAGGTCTCCTTGTCGAAATCGAGCGGATTGCGTGTGTTGAGTTGTCGCGCAGCCACATAGATTTTGGTCTTGTCGGGCACCTCCTTGCGGAGTCGCATCCTTAGTTGGGCATGCTCGGCGAGCGGCACCGACTGGCGTGCGAAAGCCACCTCATGAGAGTATCTTCTTGAGGCGCGCTGTGCCAGCCGCACCCTGGCATCGAAGAGCATCCCTTCCTTGGGCACCACGAGCGACACGTCGTCGTGCTCGATACGGTTCTCTTCTCCTCTTCTGAACATCACCGAGTCGGCTGACTCCTCGGGAGTGACGATGGTATCTGGTTTTCCCACCACGTTGAAGTCGAACCGCTCCTGGTTGCCGAAGAAATCGCAGAGCACATACGACAGGCGGTAGGTTCTCTCCTCATTGAAGTCGACGATGCCCTTGTCGTTGCCCGTCTGCAGGATGGACAAGGTGTTGCCGGGCTCAATGAACGACTTGAGAAACCACTCCTGCTGTCGCACGAAATAGTTGTAGTCGCCCCAGATGTTCACCAGTTGATTACTGCTGGTGGGGATGTTGTCGACATCGCTCTTGAAGATTTCCTTGTCGTCGAGCAGCAGTCGCGTGCACCGTATTCCCAGTTTGTTCGACGACCCCTCCATCACGTCGTGGGCGAGCAGTCCGAATCCCACTTTCCCCCAAGCGAAGATAGAGTCGGCGATGGTCTTGCCATCGAAGTCGAAGCGCTGCGGCATGTTTTTCCCGCACACCATACCCTTGCCAGGCTGGGGATAGGCCATGACCGCCTGCGCCACGGGAGCCAGGCTGTCGGTGAGCAGGTTGGGAATGAAGGCCAGCGGATCCATCAGGTTCCAGTTGTCCGACTGGTGTATCTCGAGATGCAGGTGCGGTCCCATGCTGGCCCCGGTGTCGCCGCTGAGTGCGATGAGTTGTCCCTGAGCCACCGGACATTCCCTTGCCTCGAGGGTGATATCGGCATCGGTCGACTGGTGGGCATATTGCCATTTTCTCACCTTTGCCTCAATGAAGGGGGCAAAGCGCTGCAGGTGGGCATAAACACTCGTATAGCCGTCGGGGTGCTTCACATAGACCGCATTTCCATGTCCGTTGAAATTCACCGTCACCCTGTACACATATCCGTCGCCTATGGCGTATACCGCCTTGCCCTCAGTCTGTTGCGTCTTGATGTCGAGGCCGCCATGGAAATGGTTGGGCCTGGGCTCGCCGAAGTTGCCCGAGAGCAACACTTCGAAATGCACGGGCGAGACATAGGCGATCGTAGCCAGCAGAAGACTTGTGATGAATGACATGTTGAAATGAAGCAGGTTGAAAAACTACTTGGAATGAGGAGCCGCAGTACGCGCCGCAGCCGGTGGTGGCGCAGGAGCAGCCGATTGAGGAGGCGCATGCGAGGGGAAGTCGCTGTTGTGCACCTGAGGCCTCAGCGACACCGAGGCATTGGGAGCACCCTGCACCGGAATCGACTTGTCTACCGTAGTATCCGGTTTGATGAGTTGCCCTGCTGGTGCATCCTCCTCATCCGGGTCTTGTGGGGGCTCGGTGTGCATCCTCATGAGTTTCATGTTCGACACGGTAAGCATCCTCAGGCTTGGCGAATTGGAGTTTTCCCTTCCCAGATGGATGAAGCCCCTCGCGCTCTTGATGCCCAGACGCTTCTCATCGCTGAGCTGCACGTTGTAGTGCATGTCGCCACCCATACGCACCACCTGCGTGGCGATGCTGTCGTTGGCGTAGCACACCGCCAGGTAGGCCGTGGCGTTTCGCGAGCCGTCCTGATAGATGAAGCGTGTGTCGAACGAGAGAATCATCTTGTCGCCGGGATGGTAGGCCGTGTCGGCCTTCACATCAAACGAGATGGTGTTGTAGGGTGCCTGCGGCATGAGCACCGCTGTCTGCCTGTAGTTCCACACCGTAGCAGTGTCGCCCTGCGAGGAGATGCTGCCAAACTGGCTCAGTTCGTTGGCCGAAGCGCCCAGCGACACGGCATCGGCATCCAGGCGTTTCGCCAGGTTCTTGTAGACGTCGTGAAGCCATTCGGTATGCCTGTAATAGAAGACGAGCGACGAGTCAAGCTGTGCCTCTGTCACCTGGTGTTTCCTGAGTGCCGCCTCGCGGTAGGCCAGTCTGCGGAAGGCGATTTCCGAATAGTTGCCCTCGGCCACTGCCATGCCATCGGCGATATGCAAGTCGTAGAGGATGTCCTCGAGTTGACCTGGCTGAATATACTCGCTTGGCACACCTGGCTTGCACGCAACGATAGAGCAAAGTGCCGTTGCGAGCATCACATAGTGCAACAATCTGTAAATCAGCCTCATCTACGATTTGGTTTAAGCTTTTTTCTCTGCGCTGGCCGCATCTTCTCCCTTGTCTTCTTGAGCAGGCTGCCCGGCTTCCTTTCCGTCGCCCGAGAGGGAGATTCCACTCAGTTCGGTCCGACAGAAGAGCAACAGCGAGATGACTCCACAGGTGATGCAGGAGTCGGCGAAATTGAACACCGGACTGAAGAAGATGTAATGCTCACCGCCCCAGAAGGGCAGCCACTGTGGCAGGTCGGTCTCGAAGATGGGGAAGTAGAGCATATCGACCACCTTTCCGTAAAAGGCATCCTCGTAGCCTTGTCCCCATGGCACGAAATGTGCGATGCTATCGGGTGTAGACAGCGAGAATATCTTTCCGTAGAAGATGCAGTCGATAAGATTTCCGGCGGCCCCTGCCATCACAAGGGCGAGGCACACCACATACACCCATCTGGCATTTGCCTTCACCTGCCGATAGAGATACACCCCTATCACCGTGATGGCCGCCATGCGGAAGAGCGTGAGGGCCAGTTTGTTGATGAATGTCATGCCATAGGCCATGCCATTGTTCTCGACAAAGGAGATGTAGAACCAGTCGGTGATACGTATCGACTCGTGCAGATACATATTGGTCTTGACCTCGACCTTGATGATTTGGTCGATGACAAGGATGAGGATGATGGCCCCCAGGGCCACCCATCCCTTGATAGCATGTTTGTTCTCTGTCATCAGAATTTCTTGCGTGCTATTTTCGACTGCACGCTGAGTGTGGCATGAGGCACGGCGCGGAGCCTCTCTTTGGGAATAAGCTCACCCGTGATCCTGTCGATGCCGTAAGTCTTGTTCTCGATGCGGACGATGGCAGCCTCAAGTCCCTGGATGAACTTCTGCTGACGGCTGGCCAGCTGTACCAGTTCCTCCTTGCTCTGCGTGGCACTTCCTTCCTCGAGCACCTTGTAGGTGGGCGAGGTGTCGTCTACGTCGTTGCCATCGGCATTCATGAGTTGCTTCATCATCTGGTTGTAGTCATTATAGGCCAGTTTGAGTTTTTCGTTGATGATCGCGCGGAACTCCTCGAGTTCCTCGTCGCTGTAGCGTTTTTTCTCAGCCATAATACTAAATTTTAAGTTGATGCTCCACACCCTCTCACCGCCAGGGGTGTTGGGATGCGGAGCATGTCGAATAAAGATTATTTTGTTTTTTCCACTTTGATTCTGAGGTTCATCTCGTCGAACGACACCTCGGTACCGTCGTTAGGCTCGAAAGAGATGCTGTCGGCCAGCACCTGCGTCATGACGAAGTCGCCAAACTCGCCACAAGCCTCCTGGATGGCCTTGTTGGGCTCGATGGTCACATCGATGCGGTCGGTGATCTCGAGGCCGGAGTCCTTCCTGATGTTCTGGATGCGGTTGATGAGTTCGCGGGCCAGTCCTTCCTTCCTGAGCGAGTCGGTGAGTTGCACCTCGAGTGCCACGGTGAGGTTGCCCTCGTTGGCCACGAGCCATCCGGGGATATCCTCGCTGATGATTTCCACGTCGGCGGCATCGATGTCGATGTTTTGTCCCTCGACCACGATCTGGAGTTTTCCCTCGTTCTCGAGCTGGGCTATCTGGTGCTGCTCGAGCGAGCCCATGGCAGCGGCCACGCCCTTCATCAGCTTGCCATATTTCTTGCCCATGGTGCGGAAGTTGCACTTCACCTTCTTCACGAGCAGTCCCTCCTCCTCGGCGAAGTCGAGTTCCTTCACGTTCACCTCGTTGAGGATGGTGTCGGCCACGGCCTCAATGTGCTTGCGCTGCTGTTCGTCGACGGCGGGAATCATGATGCGCTGGAGCGGCTGCTTCACCTTGATGTTCACCTTACGGCGCAGGGCGAGTACCATCGACGAGATCTTCTGCGACATCTCCATCTGTGCCTCCAGTTCGGCATTATGGTATCCATCTCCGGTGGGGAACTTCTCCAGGTGCACGCTGTCGGCGGTAGCCCTGCCGGTGGCCTTGGCCAGGTCGAGGTAGAGCCGGTCGGCATAGAATGGTGAGAATGGCGCGAGGAGTTTGGCCACGGTCTCCAAGCAGGTATAGAGGGTCTGGAAAGCGGCCAGTTTGTCGTTGTCCATCTCTTTGCCCCAGAAACGTTTGCGGTTGATGCGCACATACCAGTTGGAGAGGTTGTCGCACACGAACTCATCGATCATACGTCCGGCCTTTGTCGGCTCAAAGTCGGCGAGGCTCTCGTCCACGGCCTTCACCAGCGTGTTGAGTTTCGAGATAATCCAGCGGTCGCTCTCCGGGCGCTCCTCTACGGGCACGTCGGGCTGCGAGTAGTCGAAGCCGTCGACATTGGCATACAGGGCGAAGAAGGAGTAGGTGTTGTAGAGTGTTCCGAAGAACTTGCGTCTCACCTCGTCCACGCCCTCGGGGTCGAATTTCAGGTTGTCCCAAGGCTGCGAGTTGGTCATCATGTAGAATCGCAGTGCGTCGGCGCCATACTTCTCGATGGTCTCGAAGGGGTCGACGGCATTTCCAAGGCGCTTGCTCATCTTGTTGCCTTTGGCATCGAGCACCAGACCTGTGGAGACGACGTTCTTGAAGGCCACGCTGTCGAAAATCATCGTGGCGATGGCATGCAGGGTGAAGAACCATCCACGTGTCTGGTCCACACCCTCGCTGATGAAGTCGGCGGGGAAGGCCTTACCCTTGTCCACGGCTTCGGCATTCTCAAATGGGTAGTGGGCCTGGGCGTAGGGCATCGAGCCCGAGTCGAACCACACGTCGATGAGGTCGGTCTCCCTCTTCATGGGCTTGCCGGTTGAGCTCACGAGCGTGATCTGGTCAACGTAAGGACGATGCATATCGATGCGGTCGTAGTTCTCGCGCGAGTAGTCGCCAGGCACGAAGCCTTTTTTCTTGAGCGGGTTCTCGCTCATCACGCCAGCCTCTACGGCCTTCTCAATCTCGTTGTAGAGTTGCTCGAGCGAACCGATGCAGATGGTCTCCCCATCGTCCTCGTTGCGCCAGATGGGCAGCGGAGTGCCCCAGAAGCGGCTGCGGCTGAGGTTCCAGTCGTTGAGGTTGTCGAGCCAGTTGCCGAATCGTCCCGTACCGGTCGACTCCGGTTTCCAGTTGATGGTGTGGTTGAGTTCCGACATACGCTCCTTGCTGGCGGTGCTGCGGATGAACCAACTGTCGAGCGGGTAGTAGAGCACGGGCTTGTCGGTGCGCCAGCAGTGTGGGTAGTTGTGGGTATGCTTCTCGATCTTGAAGGCCTTGTTCTCGGCCTTGAGGTCCATGCAGATGCTGATATCGAGGGTCTCGGCATCGGGTGCGAGCGACTCGTCGTAGGCATTCTTCACATACCTTCCGGCATAGCGCTGCCACAGGTCGTTGTCGATATAGTTGGCCACGAACTCCGGGTCGAGGTCGTCGGTGACGAAATATTTGCCCTGCAGGTCGACGACGGGGCGCTCACGTCCCTTCTTGTCCATCATCACGATGGGCGGCACTCCTGCCTTCTTGGCCACGAGGGCGTCGTCGGCGCCGAAGTTGGGCGCGATATGCACGATGCCCGTACCATCCTCGGTGGTGACGTAGTCGCCGGGGATGACGCGGAAGGCCCCACCGGTGAGCGGCTTCACCATGGGCAAGAGCTGCTCGTATTCCATTCCCACGAGGTCGGTGCCTTTATACCGTGCCACGACCTTCCAGGGGATGACCTTGTCGCCCTTCTTGTAGTCGGCCAGACTGGCGTCGCGTCCTTTCTCATTGAGATAGGCCGAGGTCCTGGCCTCTGCCATCACGAGGGTTACGGGCTCGCCGGTATAGGGATTATAGGTCTGAACGGCCACATAGTCGATTTTTGGGCCCACGCAGAGCGCCGAGTTGGCGGCCAGCGTCCACGGTGTGGTGGTCCATGCGATGAAGTAGGGCTTGCCCCATTCCGTCATCTCGGGCTTGGGGTTCTTCATGGCAAACTGTGCGGTGACAGTGGTGTCCTTCACGTCGCGGTAGCATCCGGGCTGGTTGAGCTCATGGCTCGAGAGTCCGGTTCCGGCAGCGGGCGAATAGGGCTGAATGGTATATCCCTTGTAGAGCAGGTCTTTGTCGTAGAACTGCTTGAGGAGCCACCACAGCGTCTCGATATATTTGTTGTCGTAGGTGATATAGGGGTCGTTGAGGTCGACCCAATATCCGATTTTCTCGGTGAGGTCGTCCCACTCCGAGGTGAATTTCATCACATTCTCGCGGCAACGCTGGTTGTAGTCTTCAATGGAGATATACTTCTCGCTTTCGTGGTTGTCGATATCTGCCTTGGTGATGTTGAGTTCCTTCTCCACACCCAATTCCACGGGCAGTCCATGGGTGTCCCACCCTGCCTTGCGCTTCACCTGGAAGCCTTTCATTGTCTTGTATCGGTTGAAGGTGTCTTTGATGGTGCGTGCCAGCACATGGTGAATGCCGGGGTGTCCGTTGGCCGAGGGAGGTCCCTCGAAGAACACGAATTCAGGGCATCCTTCACGCTCTTTCACCGATCTTTCGAAGACGTTGTTCTTTTTCCACTCCTGCAGGATAGCATTGTTGACATCGGTCAGGTTGAGACCTTTGTACTCTGCGAATTTTTTGGTCATATCTCTTTTATCGATAAAGTATTGTTCTTTTTCGCACTCTTTTCGTGCGCAAAAAGGTCTATTCTTATTTTTAAGGTGCAAAATTACGAATAAGGTGGCGAAAAACCAAATTTATTTGTAAAATTCCGAAACGAGAGATTTTTTATTGAAGTTTCGCATTCGCTCATCTTTTTGGAGTTCAGGAGTTCAGGAGTTGCAGGAGTTCAGACAATAGCCCGGATTCACCCATTAAGCGGACTACAAATAGAATCGCGGGCTTCGTTTGAAACCCGCGATTCTGAGTGGTTGGCCCTGAGGCCATGTTGATGTATGCTCCGGCTTATTCCGGCATCATGAATATCGTGGCATGGTTCTTCGACTTGACGATGACCTTCTTCAGGAAGTTGGAGATCTGCTTTGTCGTTGTCTGCTCCACGAGGGTCTTGTAGTTGGAGTGGGTGTCGATGCCATAGCGGTTGTAGCGGGCAATGACGCCAAGCCAGTACCTGTTGGTGGCAGCATCGATGTCGGCCTGCTTCAGCATGGCTTGCTTCACCTTGTTCAGGTCTTCTTCGCTGGGAGCCTTGAGCATGGCATCCATACCTTTCTTGAACTCAGGAAGAGCGGCCTCGGCCTTCTTGGGGTTGAGCTGTGCCGAACCCTGGATGGTGATGTACGACACGCCGTTGTCGGTGTCGACATCGCTCTCTGCGCCAGCATGATAGGCGGCCGACATACGCTCCCTGATCTCACGTTCGTAGATCATCTCGAGCATCTTGCCCGAAATGTCGGCGAGCACGTTGTTCTGCGGGTTGTATTTGAGCGCCTTCGAGCGCCAGATCTCAGTAGCCTCGGCCTGTGGGTTCTCCATCTTCTTGGTGAAGCGGTTGGTGAGCTCGCCATTGACGAAGGTGCGGATTTCCTTACCCTTGAGGTCGGCCGTTCCCTTGGAGGGGAGCGATGCGATATACTGCTCGATATATTCGCGGAGCTGTGCCTCGTCGAAATTGCCTGCGAACACGAAATTGAAGTTGGCGGCATTGGAGTAGAGCTCACGGGCTATCTGAATCACGCGGTCGATGTTCACCTTCTCCAGTTGTTCGGCGGTGGGCACCATGAAGAGCGGGTTGTGTCCGTATATGGTGCTCATGGTCGAGTCTTGGAACACCACCGAGCTGTTGAGTCCGATGTTCTTGAGCTGTGTGGCTAGCAGGCCACGGATGTTGTTGAATGCGTTCTCGTCCTTGTTGAGGTTGGTGAAGCTGAGGTATACGAGCTGCATCATGGTCTCCAGGTCTTTGGGAGTGGAGTTGGCCGAGAGCGAGTGGATGGTGGAATTTATACTGAACGAAGTGCCCACCTGCTTGCCCGACAAGGCCTTCTGCAACTCATTGACGCTGAAGTTGCCCAGTCCGCACTGCGAGAGGAACACGTCGGCGAGCTGCATCTGCATCTGGTCGTCTTTTCCATAGACCGAGAAGCCGCCATCCGAGGTGGCCTGCATCAGGATCTCATCGGCGTTGAAGTCGGTGTGCTTCAGCATCACCTTGGCGCCATTCGAGAGGAGAAGTTCCTTGTATCCGAGGGCGGTGTTGGCAGTCTCCTTCACGATGCTGCCCTTCTTTGGCAACTCGCTCAGGAGCGGCTCCTGCTTCACATTGTCGACATATGCCTCCAGAGTCTCGGCCCTTACGCCATCGGCCACTTTCTTCATATCGGCTGGGGTGAAGAATTGCTTTCCTTCCACATCTTGCAAGAGTGCCAGGGCCACGAAATTGGTGTCGGAGTCGAGAATCATTTGCTGTGCCACGGCGTTGATCACATCCACTGTGAGCATCGGGGCATACTGCTTGAGGGTCTCATGCTCCCACTCTATCGAGGGGATGGGCTCGTTGTCGAGGAAGTTGGTCACATACTGCTGGCAGAAGTTGTTGGTAGGTGTCTTCTCGCGGTTGTTGTACATTTTCTCTACCTGACTCAGGATCTCATCCCTTGCCCTGTCGTATTCGGTGGCGGTGAAGCCATGGTCTTTCACCCTTTTCACCTCGCGCAAAGCAGCTGCCAAAGCCTCGAGGTCCTTGCCCTCCTTGGGCACCACCTGCAGCTGCAGGGCATCCTTCGTGCGCGACACGAGATAGGTGGTAAAGGATGCGCCGGAGTTACTGAACGGGCACTCGGGTTTCATGGCCTCTTCAGAGAAGCGGGTGTTGAGCATTTGGCTGATGGCACTCTTGGCGTAGTCGACCACAAAGTACGACATGTCGCTCTTCATCTCGTCGGGCACGGGGTCAAACTTCATGAAAGCGAGGAAGATGCTCAACTGCTGCTCCTTGTCCTTACCCACGAGATAGATGCCCTCGTTGTTGTCGGGCACCTCCACGGGCTCTACCTTGGCGGCGTTGGCAGGCACCTTGATGCCGCCAAAGAGTTCCTTGATCTTCTGCTCGGTGCGGTCCACATCGATGTCGCCAACGATGATGATACCCTGATTGTCGGGACGATACCACTTGCGGTAGTAGGCCCTGAGGGTCTCGGGCGAGCATCCGTCGATTACCTCCATCAGTCCGATGGGGAAACGGTGGCCGTATTTCGAACCGGGATAGAGGTTGGGCAACTCATTTTCCAGAATCTTCTGGGTGCCCTTGATGCGCATGCGGTACTCATTGTGCACCACGTCGCGCTCCTCGTCGATGGCCTTCTCGTTGAGGGTGATGCCGTTCGACCAGTCCTTGAGGATGAGCATACACGAGTCGAGGGCCGAAATACGGGTGGTGGGCACATCTTGAATGTAGTACACAGTCTGGTCGGTGGAGGTGTAGGCATTCAGGTTGCGGCCATACTCCACACCGATGGAGCGCAGGTACTCCTGAAGGCTATTGTCCTTGAAATGCTCCGTGCCATTGAAGGCCATGTGCTCGAGCAAGTGAGCGAGACCCCGCTGGTCGTCGTTCTCCTGCACCGAACCCACTCGCTGGGCGATATAGAAACTGGCCACATGCTCAGGATAGTTGTTGTGGCGGATGTAATAGGTCAGGCCATTGTCCAACTTTCCCTTTCTCACCTGGGGGTCGACGGGAATGGTCTGAGCCTGTGCAGCAACGCAGAACAGCAGTAGTGCGGCTGCGAAAAGTTTTCTCATTGTCATGTTAATGCTGATTGATAATAGTTGAAGTTATTGTTTGCAAAATTAGTACAAAACGATGATATTTCGCCGTTTTTATCATATTTTCACACAAAAAGTGCCGTTTTTTCTCGAATCTTGTCATCGATGATTGCTTATATCTGCTCATTTGACGCATAATAACGGGAAAAACTACAGAAAAAACGGCGTTTATTTATCCTCATATTGCAAAATAATGTTAAACCAATAAACTTTTATAGTACTATGTATTGCAAGGTACTATAAAAATACCTACTTTTGCAATGTCGGATACCTTTGGCCACGGTTTCTGGCAAGACAAAGCGGTTTTTGAGGTAGCGGAAGCGAGATGCAGACACCTATTATCTATATAGGTCATGCATTGACCTCGAGACCGAAGTTTAAAAATCAATCATTCAGAAGCGTTATGAATATCGACAATGCGAAATCACAGATGCGCAAGGGGATGCTCGAATACTGCGTCCTTTTGCTGCTCCGTCGCCAGCCTTCCTACGCCAACGACATTATCAAGCAACTGAAGGATGCCGACCTGATTGTGGTGGAGGGCACGCTCTATCCTCTTCTGAGCCGCCTGAAGAAAGACGGTCTGCTCACCTACGAGTGGCAGGAGTCGTTTCAAGGTCCGCCCCGCAAGTATTATGCCATGACCGACGACGGCGCCCTTGCCCTGCGAGAGATGGACGCCACCTGGAATGCCCTGACCCGCACGGTAGAACTGCTGAAGAACTCGATCGTGACCTCCACGTAGAACCGGAAAGAACCACACGGTTTGAGCATCTCACCAACAACTATTCATCATCACCAAAAAACAGACAACAATGAAAAAGAATATCACCGTCAATATTTTCGGTACCCTCTACCCCATCGACGAGGATGCCTACGAACTGCTGCAGCGTTACAATGAGAACATGCGCAGATATTACAGCCGCAGGGAAGGCGGCGAGGAGATCGCCGACGATGTGGAGCATCGTGTGGCCGAACTGCTGAGCGAGTACCGCTCAAAAGGCGTGATGGCCATCACCATCGAGCATGTGAAGGAAATCATCGACCGCATCGGCGACCCCCAGCAGATGGATGCCGAGGCCATGGGCGATGAGGCAGGTGGTGGCTCCACTCCCCCACCCTTCGACAATCAGACCGATGGCCAGCAGGGCCCGAACGGTCAGACCCCGCCACCGCCACCAGGCTACGACCCCGCCAACAATGCAGGCGACAACACACTCAGCCGCAAGGTTTTCCGCGACCCCGACGACCGTATCCTCGGTGGTGTGCTCTCAGGTCTGAGCCACTACTTTGGCATCAGCGACCCCTTGGTGCTCCGCGTGATCTTCATCGTGCTGCTCTTCATCTCGTTCAGTGTGGCAGCCATCATCTACCTGATAGCATGGGTGCTGATACCCGAGGCCATAACCCCCGAAGACCGCCTGCGTATGTATGGCAAGCCCGTGACCGCGAAGACGCTCAACGAGGAACTGATGCGTGGGATGAAAGGAGCCAATGAGTTTGTGAACAACCCCAATACCCGTGACAATGCACGCGGCTGCCTCTCGGCGCTGGCCAAGATCGTACTGCTGATCATCGGCGGATTCTTCGCCCTGATATTGGGAAGCATTCTCATCAGTCTCCTCATCGCCCTCATTGCCGCTGTCTTCGGAATCTCGATAGCCGCCATATTTGGCGACCTGGCTCCCATCAACATCGCCGGTGCCGAAATCCACCTCTCGCAACTGCTGGAGTCGATACCCACCTCATTGACCATCCTGGGCATCATCTCTACACTGCTGGTCATCGGACTGCCCCTCTATGGTCTGATCCGACTGCTTGTGAACCGCAGCAACGAGCACAATCTCTCTACCGCGGTAAAAGCCAGCCTCATCGCCATCTGGCTGCTGAGCGCAGGTGCGATGATCGGCTCGTTCATCGCCATTGGCCATAAGATTGCCTCCGAGGCCGTGAAGATAGAGCAACGGCAAAACACCCACAACGGCATCTACATGCCCCGCTACACCTGGCGTGTGCTCGACCGCATGGGATGGACGGCAGAGCAACTTGAAGGTACTGACCGTTGGATTGAGGACGATGGCATCTTGCCCAACGGCGAGATGGGCAGCTTCATCTCGCTTGAGGCAAAGAACAATCCCAACAACATGCACTACGACCTGCGCAAGACCCTCAATCTGCAGCCCGGCACCTATAAAATAGAAGGATGGGCACGAGCCGACGGCGAAGGCAATGCCCTCTATGTGGTGAGCAACAACAATAGAGACACGCTGCGCGTGGCCGTTCCCAAATTCGAGAAGGTGAACAACCCCACCGACACTACCGAGGTGGTGCTCTACAGCAACGACGGCAGCCGCGACTGGAGCCATGTGGAAGGAGAATTCGTAGTAAGCGAGCCTAGCACGGTGAGTTACGGCATCACCAACAAGAGTGCATTCAACACCACGCCGTGGAACAGCCACAAGGTGAGTATCGGCGAGGTGAGCATCGTCACAAAATGATGGAAGAGGGTGTGTCAAAATGATTTTTTTAGTCGCCTACAGCGAGAAACCATTGGCTGATGTGCAAAGCGCACTCATTCACTTTTGACACACCCTCTTCAGAAGTAGAGCGAATGCGAAACTTCAACCTTTGGGATTACCAGATCATGTCGCGGATGGCAAGGAGAAGCTCCACTTGTGATGGCGAGAGCGAGTCGGCATGCCATTTCGATTTCTGCTCTTCGAGCCACCGCGCCATCTGATACTCCTCGGTGAAGAGGGCAAGCGGCTCGCGGTGCTGACGAAGCACGAACTCGCGCACCTCCTCCAAACGAAGAAGCCACTCATCGGAAGATGGGCTCTCTGGGGAGGATGGGCTCTCTTGAGAGGATGGGCTCTCTTGAGAGGATGGGCAAGATGGGCTTAATGGGCACTCTGGGCTTAATGGGCCCTCAGAGGACTCCGAATACTCTGAGTTTTCCGAATACTCTGAATTTTCTGAATACTCTGAGTTTTCCGAATACTCTGAGTTTTCTGAATACTCTGAATTATCCGAATACTCTGAGTTTTCTGAATACTCTGAGTTTTCTTGCTCTTCTGGCTCTTGTGTTTCGTTGAGGAAGATTTCTACGGGGGGCTCTTCGGGATTGTCGGGAGCGATGAAGGGCGACTCCTCTTCCATCGCAAACATGGCGATGGGTGGGTCGGCAACGATTTCTGGGGTCACGGCTGCCAAAGCCTCATCATCCTCCTGAGCAAGAGAGGGCTCGGAGGACTCCGAAGACTCCGAAGACTCTGAAGACTCTGAAGACTCTGAAAGCTCGGAGGACTCTGAAGACTCGGAAAGCTCGGAGGGCTCGGAGGACTCTGAAGACTCTGAAAGCTCCGAGGACTCTGAAGTCTCAGTAGCCTCTTGAGAGGCAGCAATGGCTGGAGGAGGTGCAGTCTCGCCTATTTCCTGATTATCAGAAAGATTTTCGGGGATGTTCTGGAATTGCTCGTAGAGGTCGATGATTTCCTTGAAAGCCTTGCGCTTCGACTCGGCCCAGTTCGACTTGGTATCGTAATCCTTTCTCTTTCTTGCAAACCAGTAGGCCAGGCGCTTTTCCTCGGCGTTGTTCTTGGCCGACGGCAACCGGTGGTTGGTCTCCACAAAACTACGGAAAGCATCCAGGTCGACCTCGAAGTTGTTGCGGACCGGGCGCACCTGCTCCGGGGCGTATTCCCTGCCGGCTAGGCCATAATAGCCAAATCCGAATTTCCTGAATTTGTCTTTTGCGATAGAGATGACCGACGACAGCTCGTTCTTCCCCAGCGACTCGTTGTATGGATACTGGTTGAGCACGTCGAGTATCTCGTCGCTCTCCATGGGTCGGTCGTATTGGCTGAGCACCTTGTAGATAATATCCACATTGCTTCCGAAATAAGGCAGTTGCCACTCCGAGAGGGCATACAGTCCCTTTTTCCCATTGTTCACGAACCTCGGGTCTTTGTTGAGTGCGAGCGACACGGTGGCTTTCACGTATTTCCTGCCATCTTCCGAATTGATAATCTCGGTGAGCCGCTTGAGCGAAATCGGACTCTGCCCGTTGTTCGACAGTATGATATACAGGCGGTCGGCGAGCGGTCGCTCCACCTTCTTCGGCACATTGACACAGCCCTCCTCATCGGTCTCGAGCCCCAGTTCGCCCACCACGATTTTTCGCAGGATGTCGGTGGCCAGTGCCAGGTCGGCCTCCTCTTCCACACCTGGATACTGCTTCACGATGAAGTCGCGGGGATTGACCATATGGTTTTCCACCGACTTGGCATACACCTCGTCACGGAATCCGTAGAACATCGTGCGGAAGGCATATTTGTCGTCGAGCATTCTGCCGACAAGGTAGATGTGGTTCCAACGGTCGGCCTTTGCCGTGAGCAGGCTGCGGGGATAACCACCCATGGCGGCATACCGATGTGCGAGCAACTTACCCAAGAAGGCGATGATGCAGGTTGGCGAGAGCAGCAGGTGCTCGTCGACCGCCAACTGCATGACGATCTTGCTGTCCTCACTGATGAAGTCGTCGTCGGGATAGTCGGCCACGCCTTTTCTGGCCTCCTCGTCATCCATCACCATTCGTGCGCATCGGTCGATGGCCTCCCACCCTGCTGCGGGGTCGAAGAGGGCATCGAAGATGGTGTTCGAGTAGGTGGCGATGGTATAGGCCGAGCGGTCGATGGGCGTGCTGTCGAGCTCCACCCTGCCCTCGAAGATATCATACCTGTTGAGAAACGCCCTCATCTCGGCCCTCGACTTGTTGTGGATGATGAATTGCTGCAGCACATAGAGCATGGGCAGCCTCTTGTGCGCCTCATAGAATTGGCGTATGAAGTCGTCGTCGTCGAAAGCCCCTTTCGTGAGCTGCACGAAGATGCGGTATCCCAGCATTTCGGGCTGCTGCTTGAGCAGTTCCACCTCGCGGAGCATCACTTGCTTCACCCCCACGAAATGCTCCACCGATGTTTTCCCCACATTGTAGAGAATCATGATACGGTCGTCGTTCTCATAGAGGAAGTCGCGCAGGAAGATGTTCACCGGCACCTGCGAGAGCGCATTGGCAATCACGGTCAGTCCCCTTTGGCGTGAGGAGAAGAGCTCATTCAGTTTGTTCTCATAAACCAGCGACAGGAGTTGCATCTCCCTCTCACTGAGCGAGTCGAGGAGTTGCTCGCCCTTCAACTTCTCTGCGATGGGGTCCATGAACAGTTTTCCCGAAATATTCGGCAGGTGGTCTACCTGAGCGGTCCTTGCCACCAGTTCGTCGACCTCGGCCAGACAAGGCGACTGCGGCGAGAAGAGCCTGCGCAGCCCGTTTTTGTATTTTCTCAAGTCGAAGAGCGTGCGCAGTCGTGCCTTGACGAGGATGTTGTAGGTTCGTCGTGAGATATTCCCGCTTCTGAGGAGGTCTTCCACAGAAATGGATTTCATTTGCTGGTCGTTCATAACAAAAGATTTATTAAGTCGTTAAGATAGGGGCGTGGACTATCCACAGATAGCGACAGACACGCGTCTACGGCACAAAGATAACAATAAATCTGCGCTTTCACAAGCAGGCGCACCGTGAAAAAATCATAAAAAAAACGACAACAAGCTGAATTCATGCCTGTTGCCGTCAGTCAACCATTAATCTTATGAAAAACAATCCTATGCTTTCTCCTTATTCCAAGTAGCGGCAGAAGAGGTTGTCCATCTTCGCACTGCCTGGAGGGAGCTATCTTGCGAAGTGCTGATTACCCAAAAATCTTGTGGGTTTTCTCTTTGATTTGGGCCACGGTTCCGAGGAAACGAACGGCCATCAGAAACATATCCATAATCTTTATCTTTTAATTCTTGTTGTTTTGTTTTTACACTGCAAAATTAGCACTGTGTGGGTACACAGCCAAAGAATTTGGGTAAAGAAAGTCCTTGGATAGGTTTTTCTTGACTTGTGTCAATCATGCCTGCCAATGGTTCATCTTTTCAGTCTCGACTGGTAGTCGCAGCTCCGTTTCAAGTAGGTCATGAGCAGGAACACGCCGACAAACGAGATAACGATGGCCAGGAGTATGGACCCTTGGCAGAAGGTGTCGTAGAGTCCATGGAGCAAAGCCGGTATGGCCACGGCCAGGAAATAGAGGGCGTGGCGGTAGCGCGGGTAAAGGTTGGCGAAGGCGAGGAAATAGCCTGCTATACCACACCAGATGGCATGGAGGAAAGGCAGGCTGGTGAGCCGGGCGATATTGCCATAGAACGCCGAGGTGTAGTCGAGCTGCGTGTTCACGGTGGTTTGGTATTGCACCCCCTCGAACACGCCGAAGGCGATACCCGCCATGAGTCCGTAGAACACCAGTGTGCGGGGCAGCAACGGCTCCTTGGCTCTTGCAAGGATGATGAGGAGCGGCACCATCTTGGCCAGTTCCTCTGTGAGTCCCACGCCGAAGACGAAGCCCAGCAGGTCGATGGGGAAAGGTGCCTCGGTGAGGGCGTAGAAGGGGTTGAACCTGACGAGGCCGAAGATGTCCCACACCACGAACACGAAGATGTGCGTGAGGAAGAACACGGTGATGGTGGTGCGCAGGGTCACCTGTGGTGTCTTGAAGAAATAGTAGAAGAAGAGTCCCCAGATGGCCGAGAAATAGAGCGCCATGATGTAGAACACCCCTATCTCGGGCATTGGGATGAGGAGCATGAGCGTGGGAAAGAGGCCTACGATGGCGAGCACCAGCAAGCGCTTGTCCTGCATCCACTCCCGGTTGACGAGACTCTCTTTGGGCACGATGAGGTCGCCTCCGATTTTCCGCAGTTGCCGCATCACTCCTCCGTCATGCCTCACATAGGTCTTTATCCCTTTCTTTCTGAGGAAGAAGGCCACGGTGGCCGTCTCGCCCGTTTGGGCGTCTTTGGCCACGTCGTGCTCCACCACGGAGCCCTGGTTCACATATTCGGCCACGACGCCCTCGTCGTAAGGACCATATTGTTTGTTGTTCCTGATGATGTAAAGCATGATGGTTGGGATAATGGGAGTTAGATCATGTAGCCAAGGACTCTTATTGTCGGGGCTGCTATTTGTCTTTTTTGAGCTTGAAACTCACGGGAACGTTCATTCTCGTGCGCACACTGATGCCATTGTGCCTGCCTGGTTTCCATTTCGGCATGGACAAGACGGCATTCACCGACTCGCGGTCGAGGCCTGGCGACACGGGCGAGATGACCGAAGGCGTGGACACCGACCCGTCGCGCTCGACGATGAACGACACCACCACCCGTCCTTGTATGCCCATTTGCTCCTCGTATTCAGGATATTTCACCACACGGGTCAGGAATTCGGCAATGTCTTTCATACCACCGCTAAACTCCGGCATCTCATCCACCACGTCGTAAACCATTGTGGTGTCGACAATATTGGCCGGGGAGACGATTTGCTTTGACGTGACCAATCCTTCCACATCTTTCACCTTTCCTTTCTCCGCCAATTTTTTCACCCCCCTTTTCATATACTTTTTGGCGTTCTGCATAGGCAGCACAGTCAGTTGGTCATACCCTTCTCCATTCCCCGGATTAGGAATGTTGAACACCAGCCCTTGAGGTATCAGACAAGCCTGGTCGGGGAACGGGTCATACACGTATTGGAAATAGGGATTGTAATGGGCTATCTCATCCATGAGGTCTCCTCGCATAAGGCTATAGACCAGATACGACAGGATGTCCTTTGCGGTGAACACTTTGTCGTTGACGATGTCATAGGTGAAGAGCGTCAGTTTCCGCTCCTCGGGAAGATAACTGTTGCCGTCTCTCTTGATGCTCAGCGTGGAGAACGACAAATAGCGGTCTTTCTCTCCACCCAGTTGGTGGACCGTCAGTTTCACGTACTGCCGTTGCAGTCCCTCCTCATCGGGATTGACGTCGATTTGCCGTCCGAGGCTCTTGGTGTAGAGTTCAAGTCCCTCTGAAGCCGAAGTGGCGTTGTTGCCGAAAATCGTCGAGCAGAGATAGCTTTGCAGTGCCAGGGCCTTCGACCCCGAGATGTATTCGGGCCACTCAAGACTGAGAGAGAGGTTGGTCAGTTGCTTACCATTGCGGTAGAGGTGCTGACTGACGAAATAGTCGGTCTTGTATTTCATGGGCACCACTTTGTCCTGAGCATGCGCCGGGGCGGCCATCCCGAGGAACAAGGCCACGAGGAGCGTCATGGCGAGTGGAGTGATTGGTCGTTGTAGTTTCATAACAGCATGAATATTGTTGTTGATATTGGTTCTGGGTGAGTTCCTTTTCCCTTCTCCCCCCTCCTTCCAGGAGGAGAGCAGGGTGAGGTCCTTTCCATCCCCCCTCCTATCAGGAGGAGAGCAGGGTGAGGTCCTTTCCATCCCCCCTCCTTCCAGGAGGGGCCGGGGGAGGTCCTTTCCATCCCCCCTCCTTTCAGGAGGGGCCGGGGGAGGTGTCAGGGTGTCACGGTGATGTGCAGGCAGGTTTGCTTGGTCTCGTATCTCACGTAGCACCTGTTGCGACTTCTCAGTTTGTCGACCACCTCGCCGAGCAGGTATTTCATCTGTGCCTGCGAGGCCTTCTTTCCACCCAAGTACTTGAATCTGCGGTAAGAGAGGTCGAAGGTGGTGGCATGGCAGTGTGCCGAGTTGGCCACGGCATTGCTGTTCACCTTCATCAGACTTCTCACGTCGGCTTTAGTGCGCAGCACCGAGGTGACGATGATCTTATACTCCCCCATCTTGTGTTTCCGCATCGACTTCTGGAAATTCTTCCCGATATCCTTCAGCAGTTTCGCGGCATCGGATGTGAGGTAAGGCACCGAATGGGTGAGCGGGTCGATGGTGTAGTATTTGCATTCCTCGATATGCTTGAGGTGGCGCTTCACACGCTTGAGGTCGTCTCTGGTCTCCAGGGGTTCGATGCCATATTTCTTGGCCGCCGCCAACTGGTGCGGGTTGTTGTCGTTGAAATGGAAGGGGAAGTTCTCCGGCACGGCATCCCGATGGCTGGCACAGGCAGAGAAGAAGAGGCTGGCGATGAAGACAAAGATATGATATGGTCGCTGAGTTCTCACTTTATTCGATATTTGATGCAAAGTTACGAATAAATGAGAGAAACGCAAAAGGAAAGCTTGCTTTTCTTTTCATTTCCGAATGACAGTAACTTCGGCGAAGCCAAAGTTACGATTAAGTGAACGAAACGCCAAATATATTCAAGCATTTCTGAGCAGGAGTTTGCATGACCTCCCCCTTCCCCTCCTGAGAGGAGGGGGGACAGTTTGCCTGGCTAATCACTCCCCCCTCCTCTCAGGAGGGGCCGGGGGAGGTCACCCCCGAATCACTCCCCCCCTCCTCTCAGGAGGGGCCGGGGGAGGTCACCCCCGAATCATCCCCCCTCCTCTCAGGAGGGGCCGGGGGAGGTCACCCCCGAATCACTCCCCCCTCCTCTCAGGAGGGGAAGGGGGAGGTCACCCCCGAATCATCCCCCCTCCTCTCAGGAGGGGGCGGGGGGGAGGTCACCAATTACAAGGCCGGGGGAGGTCACCCCCCCGAAGCCATGTTAACTTCCTGAAAATGTGTCAAAAGCTGCGTGAGGCACTAAAAATTGTTAATTTCACTGTCATCGGGCGTATCCTTCGGAAAAAAGCCTTAACTTTGTAAGTTACAAAACCATGCGACCATGAACAACCGTGCACTTATCCATATCCGCATTCTCGTATTAGTCCTTTTCCTGGGTCTCATCTGCCCATGTGCGATGGGGCAAGAAGCCCGTTCCGACTTCTCCCGCCTTTCATCGAAGGTGATTAAAGGTGATGCCGACAACGATGGCCTCATCAACATGATCGACGTGACCGTGGTCATCAACTATATTCTGGACAAGAAACCTGAGGATTTCTTTTTCGCAGGTGCCGACACCAACAACGACGGCTTCATCAACATGACCGATGTGACCAACATCATCAACATTATTCTCCATGGTGGATCCACCGACTCTGGCGACCCGAGTCTGCCCACCGACGACCCCGAGGGCGGCGATCCCGGCTCGGGTGTATAAATCATTTGATCATTTCTATGACTCAACTTTAGCAGTTGAGAGAAGTTGAGCGAATGCGGAACTTCAATTCTATAAATCAAGAAAGACTGAAAATCAAGAAATACCCTCTGCTTTTTTCAGTTCACTTTCAAGGAAGTTGTAGACGTAACCTGAGCTTTGAAAATAAAGACCTGTTTGGGGATTGGAGAGTTTCTCAAAAAGACGCGATGTGTAAACGGCATCGAAAGCCTCGGCCATCGTGAATCCCCGCTCTTCCATGAGGCGAGCTATGAGGTCTTTCACGATTTCCTCTTTCATGTTTTGGAATTCTGCCTGCGATACGTTCATAGTTTCTGTAGTTTATCAATAGCTCGTTGTGTGCAGAAGGCGTATTGGTAGGTAATGCCTAAAATATACTGGATACGGTGCAGAAACTCGTCGAATGAGATGTAGCCTTGCTTGTATCTGGCAATCTGCGCACCTACACGGTCATTAGCGATTGGACCATAAACAATATCATAGTCGTGAAGCGTTCGTCCATTCGGCTCAGTGCGATGGTCATAGATGAAATGCGCCCATTCCTCTGTGTAGGCCTCGAAGCGCTTATAGCGAAACTCCTGAAAAAGATTCTCGTCAAATTCATAGACATTGACCACAGGAGTAGTATCCTCGAATTCAGCACGAAACTGTGCCATCTCTAATGCCTGCTGTCGGTCATCGGAGAGGTAGAACGCGCGACCAAAATCCTTATTGGGTTTCGACATACTCAGGTCAATACACTTGATGTCTACAGTTGAACCGTGGTATAGTATCATAGAGTCCCCCCCTTCCTTTGACAATAGGCCTGCAAGGTTTGGAGATTCTCATCGAGCGAGAGTGTGTGCATGATGCCATAGTGCTTCTCGCAGAGGGTCAGTGCACCATATCGGCTAAGGTAGCGATAAGCCTCTGCTTCGGAAATCTTGCTTTGATCGGCAAAAGCCGCAACAATCAAGATGAGATATTCGATTTTGTTGAGCACGGTTGTGGCCATATTCGACTGATTATTTTTTTATTTGCAGGCAAAGATAAGCATTTTCTTTGAATATTTGTTCGTTCCTCCGTTAAACTTACAAAATGCGTATGAAGATGTGTTGCAGATCTGTTTGAACCGGTGCTACCGACGGTGCCATTTATTCGGAATTTATATGCCCATGTCAGCCACTGAGTCGATGAGGTCTTGGTCGTGCTGCAGTTGGGTGATGTAGGTGCCGATATTGTTGGGACTTCTCGCCATGAGCGATGCCAGCGCATTGATATTGGCTCCAGGTGTCGACAGGTAGGCCATGGCAAACGAATGGCGCATATTGTAGCACGAGAGTTGCTCTAGATTGATGAGAGGTCGCTGCCGTCCCGTTACCTTGTTGAGTTCCATGACCTTCTCGTTGATTCCCCCGCACACCTTTCTCATTTTCAGGAGTGTGGCGTGTGCCACGTGCCTCACCGCTGCCTGTATGCTCTCGTAGGTCCTGTTGGCCTTGAGCGAGTGGCGGTCGTTCTGCACAATCGGAAAGATGTAACCGTCGCGGCACCGGGCCGAGTGGACAAAAGGCTCGAAGATGGCCCTGGCCAGGCGGTTGCACTCCACCCTCGGCCTTACCGGCACCCCGGTCTTCGCCCTTTTGAAGTCGAAGCAGTAGTACTCCTTCCCCACCCCATTGCGGTCGGTGAGCCTTCGAGTGGAGAAATTCTCCTCCTTCAGCAGCGTCACGTCGATGGGTGCGCTGCCGTTGAGTTTGAGCATCGCCAACCAGAAGGCGAGGGCGAACTCCACCGTTCGGCGGTCTCTGATGCGCTCCACCGCCCCCTCCCTGAACCGCCAGCCCTCGGTGGCGTCGGGTTCCGTCACCAGGTCAAGATAGTATTGTTCGATGCGCACGAGGTTGTCTTTGTCGATATACGCCGTCTTGTTGGCCTTGCGCACTTTCTTGGCGTATTTCAGTCGTCGGAAGCAATAGTTCTCAGATTTTATCAGTCCGTTGTCGATGGCATAGTTGCACACGGCAGCGATATTGGCGCAAACCGCATGGATAGTGCCCTCGCTCACCATGCGCCGCATCTGCTCGATGAGCGACATCACTTTTGTCTCTGTCACGTTGTCGACGAGGAAGCGCGGCGTCCCCATCGTGTTGGCTAGTTGGCAACAAGAATACCTGTAGTGGTTGATGGTCGACTGCCTCAGTTTCCTTTCACGCACCATTCGCTCCATGACGTCGGAAAAGACATGCGACTCGTTCCCCGCATCCTCCATAAGGTTGTCGAGCAACATCTCGGGCGTATAGTGGTCGCCTTTGATCTCGAACTGCAGTTTCCGCTTCACCACCTTGTCTTTATAGCCCGTGATGACAGCGTTGATGAGTGCCGCGTTCTTGAAGTCCTTTTTCACCAGTTGGTTTTTCTTGTCCCAGTGTGCCACATCACAGCTATAGCCCGTCGATTTCTCCCTCATGTATCCGTAGTTGACCCGGATCATGATGGGATGCTGGTGATTGGCCAACAACTTGTTGGTTCGCAATACCAATTTCACGATGGCGCTGTGCACTTTCATATTTTCGTCTACGACATTCAAGAAGTTCAGGAGTTCAGGAGTTGCAGGCAATAGCCCGGTACCCACCCGTTTAGACTGAATGGGTGATGGCATATAAAGTCTGGTCTTGAATTTCCATCACTTCTGCGCTCCTTCCAACTCGAGAATGCTTGCTGATGAGCGATGCGGATAAAGTTGAGAAAGCGGTATGTAAATCTAGTTTCAAAGCGTATTGTCTAAGTTTAATCAGACAAATGTAGGATTTTTTCTTCATAAACGGAGCAGTTTTTTTCTTATAAAATCTATATAAACGAACATTTCGAAAGCAAAAACTTTTACTTTTCCCGAAATGACAAATTTCGAAGGCCAACTAGTGCTGAAAATGGTGCCATTATTCTCTCATACGAGTCTCTTTTCATCTTCATCAGTTCAGAATAGTAATCCTTTAACGCTCACGATACTAATATGTTCGCTAGATATTGCCACCAAGTCCCCTTTCACATGGAGTGTTGGGGGGCAACATGTTGCGAAAAACATTGACTACAAAACGAGAATCAATAAAATCTATTAATAATTAATTTTAAACAAAATGAAAAAATTATTTACCACTGTTTTCATGCTGGGTGTTGCCCTCGTCAGTTGGGCAACCGTAACCCATACCTATGTGAACGGCACACTGACCGTGAACTATACGGCTGATGGGACAGAGCTAGATTTAAGTAGTATTTGTACGGACGAAGGATGCGCTGGATCGGTGACAAAACTCGAAATTAGCGGTGACTTCACCAACCAACAATGGGCTGATAAAGTGAATAGTTTCATTGTGGAATGTGCCGGAAGTAATACACTTGAACTTGATATGTCAGGTTGTTCCAAACTTTATTCTAAGTTTATAAAGGTTGAGGATGGAGTAAGTGGCCAAGGTCAAAATCGTGCTTATTTTGATGTAGCTACTAGCGACGCTGCTCCTCAAACTTATGCTACAAGTAAGATTAAAACTTACTATTTCAAAGAGACAGGAAAACAATTGGAGGAATGGCAGGTTCAACAATTGAAGAAAGACGAAAATGGACAATATTTTGATGGATATTATAATAATCAACCAGGCCCACATTATGTTTATTCCGAAGAAGTTGATGTTGTTATAATTGATGGACAAAGCTATGTGGTGAATCCTTCCGATATTGATGCAAATGGTAATATTACAATGCAGCCCATTGGACAGGGACTGACATTTGGTGATGATGCGAAGAAGAAAATCAATGCCATCACCTTCCCCAACCCTACGATTAATCCAAACTTTACTTTCATTCCTGGTGGACTATTCCAGGATTGTACAGCGTTGACCACGGTTACCCTTCATAATGGAATCGAGGCCTTGGATAATAAAGCATTTTGGAAGGTTGCTTCTTTGACTTCCATCAATTTCCCAAATAGTATTAAGGCTATTGGAGGTGACTCATTTAAAGATACTAGTTTGACACAGGTACTCCTTGCAAACACCCAACTTGATAAAGTACGCTTTTTTGCCTTCCAAGACATTAAGACCTTATCAGAAGTATCACTTCCTTCAACATTGAAGGAGATACAGTTAAATGCATTCCAGAGGTCAACCCTAACATCGCTTGACTTGTCAAATTGCCATTCGTTGGAATATATTAGAAATAAAGCATTTGACAATTGTGCTGGCTTAAGTTCGGTAACATTCCCTGATGGCAAAGCCGAAAATGAACTAAAAAGTATAGGAGTGAAAGCTTTCGGCAATTCGGGCATTGTAATTGCAGATATGTCGAATTGTCATAAACTCACTTTGATAGATAATCATTCATTCCTAGAATGTACTTCCCTTACAACAGTAAAGGTTTGTTCACATCCGAAAGTGATTAAAGGAAGCTCGACTGGCAGTGAGGGTGATGGAGCATTTGCCAACTGTAAAGCCATCGAGACTGTTGAAGTCGTAGGATGCCAAGGGACAATCATGACCGAATGTATCTGCGAGAACAGAGCTTTTGACGTAATGGTAACTTACCAAAATACAGCTTCTGCTGGTGCCGTTGAGAAATGTGCCCGTCTGATTTATCCAACAGGAATGGCATTTGATCAGGCTGTCAAATCAGCTCCCAACGACTATACCTCTTCGTATGACTGGTTTGTTGGAAACTACAAAGAAGGTATTCACATCACTCAGGAAGACCTGCAATGCTATTGGAAAGATGTGCCATTGAGTGGTACAGGTAGTGCGAAAATCTTAGATTTTGATGAGAATGGAAAAAAAATAAATGAACATTGGGAATATCCCAATTTACCCAAATATGCTGGTAACGGATGGTTGGAATTCCTCAATGTAGGCTCTTCTGTGCCTATCATTACAGACAAGAAGGGTAGGTTCCTGAGGACTTATAGCCGTACGGAAGGTACAGGCCCCGCTCTTCTGCCCATTGGAGTCAATGCAATCAACGCTTACCGCGTACTCGATTATAAATCTACAGTTCCTCAAGACGAGGATGATATTGCCGGCTATCTCGTGCTGAAGAAGCTTGAAGCTGTGGTCGATGGAACTAATTACAGCTATGTGCCCGAAGAAACAGGAGTCGTTCTTTATTCAAACTTCAGCTTCGAGTCTGCAGTTTTGTCACTTGCTCCATACGATGGATGGCAGGAGTTGCAAAATCAGAAAGTAGAGGGTCAGGAAAATCTCACTAAGTTGGATCAGTTGCTGCCTAAATTCAAGAATACAGGTGCTGCATACTATGATCCCAATGTGTCTGTTGATGGAACAGTGAACCGTTTGGATGCAAACATGCTCGAAGGTTCTTATGGCAATCCTGCTCATATGGCTCCTGTGTTCCCATGGAACTGGGATACAAGTAGCTATGGTAGTCCTAGTAATATTAAATACCGCAATTTCATCCTCAGCACGAAGGCAGATAGTCCTGCTGACAACCCTGTCTATCAGTGGAGACGTTCGAAACCCGGTTATCTGCGTGACAACCGTGCTTACGCACAGCTGCCTAAGTCTCGTTTTATCTATGATGATGAACAGAGCTCGCAAATGCCTCTCCTCGAGGAGACCGAGAACAATCTCAATTCTGATGATACCGGAGCAACCCAGAATTTGAATTTGGGCTTCTTCTTCGAGGGTGAGGAAGCCACAGGCATCATCACCATTGATTCCAAAGGCAACTTGGTGGAAGACGATGCTTGGTACACCCTGCAAGGCGTAAAGGTGGCACACCCAACCAAAGGTGTCTATATCCATAACCAGAAGAAAGTCATACTCAAATAAAAACAGAGGAGATTCTATCAATGAGAAAAATATATATTAAACCAGAGATCGAAAATATTTATTTCTTGCCTGAAAACTACATGCTGAAACAGGACTCTACGGGCGATGATAAGCCTGAAACCGGTTTGGCTAACGAGAACACCTTCGACGAGGGTGATGGTTTGATAGAAGGCAAGTCTGGTATCTGGGAGGATTAAATAGTTTATTCCAGCCCCCTCTCCAAACGAGAGGGGGCTTTTTCGCTTTCCCGATGAACTTATAATTGGTCACATAGAATGAAAATCCGAAAAAAATTTTTATTATTTTTGGCTTGTTTTTGCATTTTGCAGACTTACGCAGAGAACATATCTTTTGTAGATGAAAAAGTGAAAGATATCTGCGTAGCCAAATGGGACACAAACACTGATGGTGAACTCAGCGAGGAAGAGGCGGCAGCAGTAACAGACCTGGGCACTGTTTTCCGCTTCAAGAGCAGTATTGAAAGCTTTGATGAGCTACGCTATTTCACAGGTTTGACATCCATAGCCCCCAACGCCTTCTACTATTGCAGCGCCTTGAAATCCATCAGCTTTCCCGAAGGAGTAACGGTCATCAAGGCACGGGCATTCTACAACTGCATTGCTCTCCAGCACATTACAATCCCATCAAATGTCCTCACTCTTGAGGGTTGGGCCTTCAATAGTTGCTCAGGTCTGACGTCTCTTGATATAGAAAATGGCTTAACCACTATCGGGGAATTTGCCTTTGCCAATTGTCTACAGCTGAAAAATCTTCATATCTCGTCTTCTGTAAAAGAAATGACCAGCAATGTGTTTGAGAATTGCATATCATTGGAGGAAATCTCTGTTGACGAAGGCAATACGGTTTTCGACTCCCGTGACGGATGCAACGCCATCATAGAGACCAAAAGCAACACACTGTTTTTGGGATGCAAGAACACTGTTATCCCATCTACTATAACAACAATTGGAGATGGTGCCTTCATGGGATGCTCTGATCTCAACTACATAGAAATCCCTGAAAGTGTTACATCCATCGACACTTGGGCATTTTCCGACTGTTCCTCGCTCAAGCAAATATCTATTTCCAAAAGTCTAAAGACAATCGAATATGGTGCCTTTTGGGGATGTGAGAAACTTCAGACGATAGACTTTTCAGAGGGCCTGACAACAATTGGTGCTTCCGCTTTCAGAAATTGTTCAGCCTTGAAGAGCATCACTCTTCCTGCAAGCCTGTCAGAAATCGGTGACGAATGTTTCTACGCAAGCAATAACCTGAATGAGGTAAGGGTTCATTTCTCCAGCCCAATATCTATAGACGAGAATACATTCCCTACAAGAAAGAAGGCAACTCTCTATGTTCCTGCAGGCACCATCCCTGCCTTCAAATCTGCCCAATATTGGAAGGATTTCTATCAAATCGTCGAATGGTTCCCCATGGGCGACGTCAACCACGACGGTTCTGTGAACGTGCTCGACGTGACGCTGGTCATCGACTACATCCTTGACAAAAAACCCGAGGACTTCCACTACGAAGAGGCCAACGTGAATGGCGATGAATACATCAATGTGCTCGACGTGACCAAGATCATCGACATCATCCTGGGTAAGTGACAACAAGACATAATCAAAAAAAAGAGGCACCAAATGGCGCCTCTTTTTTTACCTTTTTTCCAGTCCTTTGTAAGGATTGGCAACAATGTGTTAAATATCAGATTTGAGAGACTTCCTCCAATGATAGTCCTGTGATTTCAGCGATGTCATTGTCAGAGAATCCTTTCCGTTTCATTTTCATAGCATCCTCAATTTTTGCTTGTAACACTCCCTCAGCACGGCCTTTTTCTAAACCTTCGGCACGGCCTTTTTCCAAGCCTTCTTCCAACCCGGCACGATGACCTTTCTGTTTTGCCGTGCGAACAACGTTTATGAGATCACGATACACTTTCACGCTCTCCTCATAGTCGAAACGCTCATCGGGAGTAAGTTTCGCAATCTCCGCTTGCTCGAAGAAGCGGGTGAACACACGCTCCTGCAGTGCCGCTGGTCGCTCCATCAGACGTAATAGGTTGCGGGGATTGATGTATTTGCCTTCCATATCAATACCGTTATTGGTGAATGATGTTACAAAAATAAAGAAATTATTTCATTCAAGCACAAAAATGATTCAAGAATATCAAGAATGTTAAGAATGTCAGGAATATCAAGAATATCAAGAATGTCAAGAATGTTAAGAATGTTAAGAATGTCAGGAAAGAACTACGGAATCATCTGATAATTCTGAAATTGAAGCATTCAGCATCGTATAATCCTTTCAGAATTCTCAGAATATTCCGTAGTTTAAATCATTCAGAATTCTCAGCACATGCCCTGTAGTCAAAAAAATCAGTTTTCTCAGCACATTCCGTAGTTAAAAAAACATTCATGAAAAATTAATGACCATTCGTGGCCATTCGTGGTTCCGCGAAGCGTCTCAGATTTCTCAGCACATTCCGTAGTTAAAAAAACATTCATGAAAAATTAATGACCATTCGTGGCCATTCGTGTTTCCGCGAAGCGTCTCTGATTTCTCAGCACATTCCGTAGTTTAAAAACATTCATGAAAAATTAATGGCCATTCGTGGCCATTCGTGTTTCCGCGAAGCGTCTCAGAATCCTCAGCACATTCCGTTGTTTAAATCATTCAGATTATTCTGCGGTTTTTCTTGCTTTTATCCCAGATTATCACTAATTTTGAGCGCATATATCCATTCAGGAGTTGCGTGCCTACCATGCGAACACTATCTTCGATGCTCCTTTCGGTTGTCCTGGTGATGACCCCCACAAAAATCAATGTTATGAACGACATCCATTCACCATTCCCCACCATCCGGCCGGCCATACAGGCAGGACGGTTCTATGAGGCCGACGCCACGCTGCTGAGCCGTGAGGTGGACAGCCTGCTCGCCCGACATGCCGTAAAGGGCGAATACCGTAATGTGGCGGCCCTCATCGTGCCCCATGCGGGATACTACTTCTCGGGCAACGTGGCGGCCACGGGTTTTGCCACCCTTGACCCGAAACGCCGTTACAAACGGGTGTTCCTCATTGGTCCCAGCCACTACGAATGGCTCGACGGGGCATCGGTGAACACGGCCGACGACGCCTATGAGACTCCATTGGGAAGGGTGTGGGTGGACCGTGAGACGGGTCGCAGCCTGTGCGACGATGACAGCGTGTTCGCCTATAATCCCAAGGCGCACGACCGTGAGCACTGTCTGGAGGTGCAGTTGCCCTTCCTCCAGCGACAGATGGCCGAGGTGCCTCCCATCGTGCCCATCATCGTGAGCACCAACAGCGAGGCGAAGCTGCGGCGCATAGCCTATGCGCTTCAACCCTATTTCAACGACGACAACCTCTTCGTCATCAGCAGCGACTTCTCGCACTATCCTTCATATCAGGATGCCGTGGAGGTGGACGGCCGCACACGCAAGGCCATAGAGAGCCGCGATGTGGAGCAGTTCATCTCGGTGCTGGAACGCAATGCACGCAGTGGCAAGCACAACCTGGCCACGAGCGCGTGTGGAGAGTATGCCATCATCACGCTGATGCTCATGATGGGGAGGAATGAGGTGGTGAGCCATCTGCTCTACCAGAACTCCGGCGACGTGGAGCATGGCGACAAGAACCGTGTGGTGGGTTACCATGCCTTCGCCATCTACCGCAACAAACCAACGAAAAGTGACGTGGGGCACAACACGGATTTCACCCTCACCGACGAGGAAAAGAAAACGTTGAAGGCCATCGCATGGCATAGTCTGCGGTCGGCATTCCGAAATGGGAACACTTCTTCAGATGTGTCCTTTACTGATTTTGACGCTTCTGACGTGACCTCCCCCGACCCCTCCTGGGAGGAGGGGGAAAGCAATCCACACGCACAGCAGTCCCCCCTCCTTCCAGGAGGGGATGGGGGAAGCAATCCACACGCACAGCAATCCCCCCTCCTTCCAGGAGGGGATGGGGGAAGCAATCCACACGCACAGCAATCCCCCCTCCTTCCAGGAGGGGATGGGGGAGGTCCTGCCTCTCAAATCATAAACAGCCGACTTCATGAGCGGTGTGGGGCTTTCGTCACGCTGACGAAAAGGGGACAACTCCGTGGATGCATCGGCCATTTCGGCGAGGACACCCCCCTGTATGAGATGGTCTACAAGATGGCCCGTGCGGCTGCTTTCGAAGATCCACGGTTCCAGAAGGTCAGGGAGGAGGAACTCGATGACATCGACATAGAGATCTCTGTGCTCACCCCCATGCGGCGCATCCACAGTCTGGACGAGTTTATACTGCACCGTCATGGTCTTTACATCCGAAAAGGATACCACAGCGGCACGTTCCTGCCGCAGGTGGCCGACGAGGTGAACTGGACCAAGGAGGAGTTTGTGGGACACTGCTCACGCGACAAGGCCGGCCTGGGCTGGGATGGTTGGCGAGACGCAGAACTGTATATCTACGAGGCCATCGTGTTCTAAAAAAATACTACGGATTGTACTGATGATGCTGAAAGAATCAGTCTTCTCAGAATTCTCCGTAGTCAAAATAAACTACGGAATATGCTGATGATGCTGAAAAAATCAGTCTTTTCAGATTTCTCCGTAGTCAAAATAATTCAGTATTATCCGTTGTTAAATCAGTATCCTCAATGTTGGGAACCAAGGAGTGTAGATATTACCAAAAAATGGCCGGCGATGCAGTGGAGTGTCAGCTCTGTCCACATCACTGCCATATCGGTGTTGGGAAGACGGGGCGCTGCCGCAGTCGCCGCAACGATGGCGGACGCCTGGTGAGCGATGCCTATGCCCATCCGTGTGCCCTGGCAATCGACCCCGTGGAGAAGAAACCGCTCTACCATTTCCATCCGGGCACGCAGTGCCTGTCTGTTGCCTGCACGGGGTGCAACTTCAGATGCCTCAACTGTCAGAACCATGACATCTCTCAGGCGGCACCCCACGAGGTGAGGTTCACCACCCTGACACCCGACGAGGTGGTGCGCCTCTGCGAGGAACATCGCTGTCCGGGCATCGCCTACACGTATACCGAACCGCTCACCTATCTGGAGTACATCACCGACACGGCCCGGTTGGCGCATGAGCGGGGCCTGTGGAACATCCTCGTCACGGCAGGGTATGTGTGTCGGGAACCGCTGAGCGACCTGCTACCCTTCCTCGATGCTGCGAACATCGACATCAAGGCCTTCAGCGACGAGCATTACAAGAAGGTGTGTGGCGGGCGTCTGCAACCGGTGCTCAACACCATCCTTGCCATGCACGACGCCGGGGTATGGATAGAACTCACCAACCTCATCATCCCCGGGGTGAACGATGACATGGGCATGATACGCGGGATGTGCCAGTGGATGGCCGACCATCACCTGCACGACGTGCCGCTACATCTGAGCCGTTTCTTCCCACACTACCGCATGAGTCATCTGCCACCCACTCCCGTCGAGACGCTGCGGCAGGCCAAGGCCATCGCCGAGGCCTGTGGCATCAAGCATGTGTATCTAGGGAACATCTGAGACAACTGATTGTACTGATAGTTTTTAACTACGGAATGTGCTGAGAAATCTGAGACGCTTCGCGGAACCACGAATGGCCACGAATGGTCATTAATTTTTCATGAATGTTTTTTTTAAACTACGGAATGTGCTGAGAAATCTGAAAGGATTATACGATGAAGGATGCATGAATTCCAGAATTATCAGATGATTCCGTAGCTTTATTATAAATGACTACTAGCCGAATGATTTTGGTCGGGCCATGATTCGATGATTCAAGATGCCCACTGGCTTTTATGAATAAAGCGCAGCCTTTCGACTACGCTTTTTCTGTTGAAATCGTTACGAGGTCACCAAAGAGCGATTCTGCCGATTCCTTTCATGTCAAGGGTGCACTCAACGCCAAGAGCCTTGAACACACGCATCATGGAATTGAGCGTGATGCTCTTACCACTTTCAATTCGACATATCTGTGAACGCTGTACCCCCATCTTTTCGCCAAGCTGGGCCTGAGTGAGGTTTTGCGCCTCTCTTGCCTGTTTTATTGCCTTGCCGACATGGTAAGCGTGGATTTCCTCTTCCAGTTTGCGGTCAAATTCATCGCGCTCGGGTGTACCTACCGGTCCTATGTATCGGTCATTCATTTCATCTAAGGTGTGAAGTTTCATTGCCATAATAACCTCCTATTTTGATTCGTAATATTTTTTCCGTAATTGCTCTGCCTTTTTAATTTCTTTAGCAGGTACTTTCCAGGTCTTTTTTACAAAGCCGTGGGTGGCTACTACCAATCGTTTCTCTTGCTCATCCCAAAATGCCAAAAGACGATATTGAAGTCCATTGTACAAGGTGCGGAGTTCCCAAATGCCGTCAGAACCATCCAACTTCTTGAATAGGTCATTGTCCATAACGCCGCCCGCCACCTTGTTCACATTATACATTATCTTCTTCCTAGGTGCATCAGCGAGAGAGTCCAAGAACTCTTGAACTTCATGCATGAAAGCAACTACTATCTGTCTGCCTTGAGCCATAATCAATTTGTTTCTTCTGCAAATGTAGCGATTGTTTCCAAAATGCGCAACAAAACAATTGAAAAATAATTGTGAATTAATTGTTTTTAACTACGGAATGTGCTGAATAATCTGAATATTTTAAACTACGGAATATGCTGAGAAATCTGAATGCTTCAATTTCAGAATTATCAGATGATTCCGTAGTTTTTTCCTGACATTCTTAACATTCTTGACATTCTTGATATTCCTGACATTCCTGACATTCTTGATATTCTTGAAATTCTTGATATTCTTGACAGGTACAAAAAAGAGGCGCCATTTGGTGCCTCTTTTTTTGATTATGTCTTGTTGTCACTTGCCCAGGATGATGTCGATGATCTTGGTCACGTCGAGCACGTTGATGTATTCATCGCCATTCACGTTGGCCTCTTCGTAGTGGAAGCTCTCGGGTTTTTTGTCAAGGATGTAGTCGATGACCAGCGTCACATCGAGCACGTTCACAGAACCGTCGTGGTTGACGTCGCCGGGGGGATATATATATCCGCCAAGGGTGAAATAACCACCACACCACATAAACACGGGTTGTGTCGTGTCGGTATCCTCAGGAAATGCAAATCCCTTTGGCACCAACAGTGTGCAAGGGGCAGTTTCCGTGCCCACACCAGCGCAGGCATCGGTGTCAAGCGATTCCATGGAGGGATGGACGCTCAGTTTGGTCAGTTTGGTGCAATCGTGAAGCATGTCATACGCATAATTAGCCTTGTTCACGTTCAACTTGCTGAGGTCAAGTTCAGTCAATGAGGAGCAGCCGTCAAACATATACAACGTATAGTCCAGTTTCTGAGTGTTCCACTTGGTAAGGTCGATGGATGTCAGACTCTTGCAATTATAGAACATATACGACATGTCGGTGACTTGTGACACATCCCAGCCGCTGACGTCCACGCTTGTCAGACTGGTGCAGTTGCTGAAGATACTAGACATGTCTGTAATGAGTGAGGTGTTGAAGTGGCTCACGTCAAGGGTTGTCAGGCTGGAGCATCTGCTGAACATTTTTTTCATATTCTCCAGATTGTCTGTATACCATCCGCTCATGTTGATGGAAGTGAGGCTAGAGCAGGAACTGAACATTTCTTCTGTTGAAGACACCGAGGACATGTCCCAATTGCTCATATCAAGGGTTTTCAGACTGGCGCAATTGAAAAACAGATATGAAGTGTCATAGAATAGTGGGGTATTCCAATTGCTTACATCCAGTTCCCTGACACTCTTGCAGCCGAAGAACGCATAGTGGCAGTTGCTCACTTTCGACACGTCCCAGCCGCTTACATCAAGCGTCTGCAGTTTGTTGCACT
>Ga0256407_10001898_pt1 | contig 41851 bp, 42 predicted proteins | sample RumenRJG_04DNA_FD_193489 | JGI IMG/M metagenome (GOLD analysis project Ga0256407, IMG submission 193489) | Bovine rumen microbial communities from Lethbridge, Alberta, Canada - RJG_04 | ecosystem: Host-associated > Mammals > Digestive system > Stomach > Rumen | place: Canada: Alberta... | reverse complement strand
GCAAAATACAGGAGCGCCCTATCTGAGAAAAAACAAAACGAAAGTTTTAGGGAGAGAGTTTGAGAGTGACTCCCCGCAGTGCGGGGAGATGTCACGCAGTGACAGAGGGGACGTCCTCCGTCAGAGGAGCCCCTTTTTCAAAAGGGGTTCTCTCAATAATAAGCATAAAACTTCTGTATAAGCACTATGGTTATAGTAGAGCTTTTTGTATTATCAGCCGTTTACGATTTTTTCTCTTCTGAAAAGCTTTCCTATAATAACAATTCCTAACAGGGCGGCAGCAATATTGATCCCGAATGTTATTCCTGCATTTGCCCATGAATAGTTGAGTTTTATACCGTCCTGAAGTAATTTTACCGAATTCCATACAGGGATTATATAGTTTTTTGCTCCAAGCTTTTCAACATTTGACGCAAAGCTGTCGCTGGAGCACAGTAAAGAAGGTATCATTACGATAAGCAGAAGTATAGGCGAAAGCTGTGTTGCCTGTTTTACGTCCTTGGCAACTGTGGAAATAATAAGGAGTATTACCGCAAATACGAATGCACCTGTAATAACTGCTCCCAGAAGCAATGCATAATCTGATATACTGTAGCTGGTGTTTTCTGCTATCGCTAATGCCTCTGAGAACTTCGGCAGAGATAACGCCATTCCTGCAAAAGCCGAACAGCTTGAGATTATAGCGACTAAAAGTATTGAGATGGATTTTCCTGCCGCAAGACTTTCACGTTTTATTGGAGTTATCAGCATGGTGTTGAGGAAGCCCTTTTCCTTGTCGCCTGCGATAGAGTTTGCTGCAAGATTCATACAAACCATATATACAGCCATGAATACCATAAGTGGTATTATTCCGCTAAGAAGATTTCTCAGCATTGCCGCCTTATCCACAAGATCATATTCTATATCAGTTGATTCATTGAAAGTGAATATACGTGGCTGCATTGCAGTGAATATAACTGTGGCTTTGGAGTACAGCTCCATCGAGGAGTCTTTATCGGAATTATAGAAAATATCTATATTTGACAGTGAATTTGTATCTTCCGAGCCCATTTTGAAGTCATCGGGGAATATCATAAGCATATCCGCGTCTTTGCTCTTGACCTGTGATTTATATTTTTCAATGTCATTATCGGGAGCAGGCTTTATGCCGAGCTCGTCAAGGGCGGAGCTGAATTCCGCAGGTGCATTTATGCTGTATGCAATGATCGATTTGTTATCCTGTACTGTGCTATCCTCACGCATACCGGACCACATTGCCGACATGAGCATACCATATCCGAATACTATAGCGAAGGGCAGGATAAACATCTGCATTAATATCGCCTTATCGCTGAAAAAGGCTCTTATTTCTTTTTTGGCAACTGTAATAATATCTCTCATGGTCACACCTCATCTTTTTCGCCGTTAAGGCTTGTATAAATATCGTAGAAAGCGTCCTCGAGGGAGCGTCCCTGCATGAGGTTTTCCAGTGTATCGTCTGCAACTATCTTGCCGTCCATTATCATTGCGGCTCTGTCACAGACCTTTTCTACGAGGTCGAAGAGGTGAGTGGAGATTATTACGCACTTGCCGTTTTTCTTCATATTGAGTATGAACTCGCGTACCTCGCGGGCAGCGATGATGTCAAGTCCGTTTGTTGGCTCGTCAAGAATTACGAACTTAGGATCGTGGATAACCGAAATTACCAGAGATACCTTTTGTCTCTGTCCCTGTGAGAGCTTAGAAATAGTAGTATCAGCGAATTTGTTTATGCCAAACTCGTCAAAGAGCAGCTTTTTGCGCTTTTCCGCTGTGTCCTTAGGAACGTGGTAAAGCTCTGCGAAGAAGTCGAACATGATGTTAGGTGTGGACTTCATGTCAGGCTTTAGGTCGGTAGTAAGGAATGCCAGCTGTGAGCGTATCTCCTCGGGAGACTTGACGGCGCTGACTTCATTATAGAAAGCGTCACCGCTGTCGGGAGCAATAAGAGTTGCAAGCATACGCATAGTAGTTGTTTTGCCTGCGCCGTTAGGTCCGATAAGACCGAAAACTTCGCCTGATTTTGCGGTAAAGCTGATACCATCAACGGCTACCTTTTTCTTTTCTTTTATGCCGAGAGCTTTTCGTTGTTTTTCACTTATTGTGAAAGTTTTTACGAGGTTTTGTACTTTCAGTGTTTCCATTTTATCCTCCATAATTATGTTTTATGCTGCGGCATTGCCACAGCAGTGTATATATACATTATATACATTGTCGGTGAGTTTGTCAAGTCTTTAGCAAAATATTTGGAAATTTTTTTACTGTGGAGTAAATGGCAGAAAAATGATATCTGTGTTTTCTATAGCCGAAAAAGCAAACTTTGGTTAAAAAATAAATTTTTCTAAAATCTATTGACAGCTTCGAGCGGTTCTGATATAATTATTATGTTGTGATTAGCTCATAACAGAATATAGGGGTATAGCTCAGTTGGTAGAGCAGCGGTCTCCAAAACCGCGTGCCGAGGGTTCAAGTCCTTCTGCCCCTGCCAGAACGATTATATGATAACTTGTCAGAGGACACTGTATGTACTCTGACAAATTTTCATATATAAAAAAATTAGATTTGTCGCTATGCTTGTTTGTTAGCTGTCGAATGGCGTTTACGCTATGTCTCACAAGAGGAAGAATTTGCGGCTTCCAATTGTTATCTCACATCACGACATTCGCTGTTACTCAAACCTCATGGCTCATGATACCTTAATAGATGATATTAATGGGTTACTGCCTTTTCTTTTTTTCAGATTGGTCAAACATTCAGACCAAAATACAAACAACGATTTCTGAGAATTATTTTAGCATAGCTAAACAGGCTCATGTCTTGGCACATTCTCCCGATTGTTCTCATTCGACTAATCTCGCAACAGATCTCGGTAATGCATAACAATAAAGATAGGTCTTAGTAAACTCGCTTCAAATCGTATTCAATTGTCAAGTTCCTTTTCTGTTTGGGAATTTGCAATGCAATAAAAAGCCTACTACAAGGCAAAAAGACAAGCCCTTCAGACACCGCAACGTAACTGAAAGGCTTGACAAGTTCTATTATAAGTGCTATAATATAATGTAAAATCATTACACCGCACGTAAATAGCATTCTCACTAAGTCATTCAGACATTCCCGTGTCTGTATGATTACGAGGCGTAGTCGGTTTGCAGACCGTCTATGCCTTGTGGGGGTGCTTTTTATTAGCTAATAGCATTATATCACATTTATATATCCTTTGTCAACCCCTTTCGCCAAAATATTTTAAATAATTATTTCTTAGCAATTTTTGATAACAAAAAGCAATAACCGCCTACTCATAGAGTAGGCGGTTTACTTTAGTCATTCAATCTTTAGCTTTTAGCTATTGGTATTTCTACCACTTCAAAATCATAGCCCTGCTTTTTATAGCTGTCAAGGATTTTTTCAAAATACACGTTCATTTCTTCGCCAACCTTAGCGTAACTATAATTACCATTTTCGTCTAATATTCCCGGTGTTGAAGGCATTTCACATCTAACTATCTCTCCATTTTCAAGTTCTACACCAAATGTATTGATTTCTTCGCTCCATTCGTCTGTCGTAATACTAAATGTTCGATGTACGACAAACACCTGTTCTGATAACACTTTTTGTAGCATTTCTGGTTTATATTGATAGCTTTCAGTCTTTACGCCAGTTCCAGATTTATCTGTAAATGTATAATCCTCTAAAAAGACAGACGTCTTAGGTATTAATACGTAAATTTTTTCGATATTTTCTGGAGAAGTAATCCGATTATAGCAATGTTCCGTTATTGCATTTATATTTTTATCTGTAAGCTGACTATTCTTCAATAACCGCGTAGAATAGTCATAGCACGGTTGATTGTCATAATACGGTGAATTCTTCATATCATCAAGACTTAATTCATACCTCTTAGTGTCACTTTCAAATTTATATCCCATTTCCTTGAGATCGTCTTCATATTTAGAATAATCAGCTTTCACTTCAATTATTATCTTTTCAGCATCCGCTACTTTCATCATGCAATCATAATTGATCTTTTGATTGTAATCAGAATCAGCTGTACAAAAAAAGGCTGTAAAATCATCAGGATATGTTCCGTATACTTTAAGAAAGCTTTTATCAAAAGCGTCTACCATTGTATACTTGTTTTCCATATCTGGCAGCGTTTCTTTTTCAGTTTTATCCTGTGTCTCTACTTTAGAACTTGATTTTTCTCTGCTCTTTGATTTATTCTCAGAGTTATCTCCGCAAGCGCAAAGATTAAGTGCTGCTGCTAAAGCTATTATTGATATAAATACTCTTTTCATGATGAACCTCCTTGTTTTCCTTTAGAATATCATATTATTTAATCATTGTCAATCGGCATATTGGAGAAAAGAAAAGGCGATAAATCTGCTTATTTGGCATAAGCGTAAAATTGTGCTATTATAGCACAATTTATTCTTCGGTCAGTTCTTCCTTTATCTCCCGTTTGTACTTATAATATGTGTTTCGGCTTAAATTAGCCAATTTGATACACTCTATATCATTCAGAGTGCCACCGAACGTTTTACAATGTTTCCTGATCAGCTCCTTTGCCGGAGCTTCTTTTTTTACAATCAGCTTGCTACCTTTTACCAAGCCGATCTGCTTACCATTAAGCCGAGCTGTTTCAATGCCCTCTTTGGTACGCTGCCGAATGTCCATTACCTCTTTTTCGGACTGCTCAAATGCAAGCTCTATCTGCTTTGCTGCAAGCAGCTTCAAGACCTTGTTTGTTGCTTCAATATACACATCTGCTATATCATTGCCGACAAGCTCCACGCCGCCGCTCAGAGCTTGCTTGTAGTTCTCAGTATTGACATAAGGCTCTTTAAGAAATACAAGCTCTATGCCCTTGTCAAGCAGCTCCATGTACTGCTCTATTCCCTCTTTAGCGTTACGGCTCATTCTGGATACACTGTCAAATACAATAGTATCACCCTTGCGAACCGCCTTAGAAAGCTTAAGCCATGCATGACGGTTTATCACCACACCTGTGTATACTTCCTTGAAAATCACTGCATTTGGAAAAGAAGCAAGGATATTTCTTTCTTGCCGTTCTATGTTCTGTGTCGGTTTTGATATGCGGCAGTATCCGAATACCAATTATATCATCTCCATTCGTATCAAATCTGACGAACGTTTCTTTTTATACTTATTATTATAGCCCAAAACATAGCAAAAGTCAATATCTTTTGATACAATTTAGAACCACATTAGTTTTGGTACATTAATTGTGCTATTATAGCACAAAATAAAAGCTCCAAAGATCATCGACCTCTGGAGCGAATAATCAATGTTCGATTTTAGTAACCTTTACATCATCAAAATACAGATTGTATTCTGTTTTTCCTTCTTTCAAGAGTACATTATGCTCTTTTTCAATTTTCTCCAATGCCTGAGTTAGTGGAGATTTACCATGAGCAAGACATTTATCTATCATTTTAGATTTTTTTGGCAGTTTTATTTTCGCACTTATTATGTACACATCTTCCGTTTCCTCTATTATATGTTCTAATTCAAATTCATTACTTCCGAAAACAAGCTTTCTATCCATATTGAACACCCCTATTCTTCTAAGAATTTCTCGATAACGGTCATGATTTCTTCAAGCCGTTTACCGCCAATACCTTTTATTTTACTCAGCTCTGCTTCCAGTGCAGGAAAATCAATCTCTTTACTATGTTCTTCGAGCAACTTATCACCATATTGGAGAATGAACTTTGTTAAAGTTTCACGATCCATTTTTTTGACCTTTTTGTAGGTGTCACGGTCTATTATTTCTCTATCTGACATTATATACTCCTTTGTTTACAATTCAATTAATACTTATCTGTATTTATTCCATACGTTTTAAGAAGTTGTACAATTTCATTATATCCTTTTTTATTTAAGTCTTTTAGTTCGCTAAGTTCATCAGGTGAAAAAGCAACAATATCTTGAAGCGTTCGGCAATCACGACGAAGTAAAGTATTATATGTTCGTACAGACAAATCCAATTCACACAGCTCTAATGTCATTATCTCCTGATTGTTGTTTTCATCATTATCCTTATTTCCTTTTTTATCATGCCTATGAAGCCATTCAATATATGGTTTCTTATCTACTCCGTATTGATTTAATGTCTCTACAATCCCCATATATGTTCCTTTACCTACATTCCTAATATGAGCAAGTTCTTCAGGCGAAAGACTTGCTATTTCACGCAACGTCTTTATATCTTTAAAATGTAAAGCACGATAAGCTCTGGGAGGTAATTTTAAATCCTCAACCATGATATGCGGTAGATCGGTTAGCTCTTGAACAGGCGAATTACCTTGTCTCTTTTTGAAACTACTATTCTTTACAAAATCATTTCGACCGTCTTTGTAGCCGTCCTTGTACCCTTCATCATAACCAGATTTATGTGCTTCTTCGCAGTCCTGATCTTCAATTTCTTTAAATCCATATAAAAGCAATCTTGAAAAATCACTATCACATAAGTGCCTTAAAGCTCGTCTGCGGAGCTTTAAAACCTCAGTAATGGTTTTATCCATTTGTCCTGATATTTCTTTCGCAGTACGCTTTTTATCGTAATATAGCCTAATTACTTCCGATTGATTATCGGGCAAATCAGTCTCAATAAAATACTCAAACAGATGAAAAACGTCTTTTTTGCCCTCATACCGTGACAAGTTTATTTCGGACAAAGGATTGTTTTCCCCATATTTTAAATAGTCAGCTATCACATTAACAGGGTAGGAATAATTATTGTCTTTCTTATTCATAATATATCACCACGACTTCCTTATAAATTCTGAGTGTATTTGCATTGAGGATACTTGCTGCAACCATAAAACTGCTTTCCTGCATTATAGCCTTCTTTGACAGTACGTATGACGAGAGGGCTGCCGCACCTCTGGCAGCGTGGAGCTGTATTAGTAGCTGTGCTTTGGTACTGAGTAGTAGCTGCGCTTTGGTGCTGAGGAAATGATTGATAATTATTATATTGCGGTGGATTATAATTTCTTGTGTTTTTAGCCCTATAAACGCTATTGATATGCGCTTGTTTTAAAGCTTCAGATACATTTGTAAGACTAAACAGAAGATTATATGTATTTTCTACATCTGCTTCTGAAAAAACATCTGGAAAATAATTCCATAAATGGCTTATTCTTCCATAAAGCTCATCTCTATAACAAATGACAGCTTCAGGTCCGTTTGGCGGTACTTTTTTTAACTCACATCTATTGGAAAAGACTATGAATGAAAAAAACGGCATTTGAAATGAAGTGTAATATGACAGATATTTACTCAACCATTTTATATGAGAATTATTCTGCTTAATGGGATTGTATAAGCGATAGTGCTCACCATTTGGCAGACACGAGGTCCAATACTGTGAACGATTATCCCCAAAAATCCACCCCGAACAGTTTTTGCTTTCAAGGACGAAAATTCCTTTTTGTGTTACATATATGAGATCAATCTCAGTTGTTTCACCATTTTCTTTAGGAATATACACGTTTCTTAAGACTCTGCCTTTTCTGCCAAACAAATTAATAAGATGAAGCTGCCGTTCTGTAAGTGTCTCACCGTATCTGCCAATTGTCTCGTTTGACCACCGAGTTGTAGTAAATATTTTAGAAAGAAAACTTAGAATACCTCTGCTCATAGTATTCCCCTCCATTGAACAAAGGATATTATTCCTTTGCTGTCAGTTTCTGATACATCTTCATCAGCTCTGCCACACACTCGCTTTCGGTGATCTTCTTATCGAAGCCGTAAGCAGCCATGACAGCCAGATCGTTAGCCTGATGAGCCTTTCGCAGCTCAGGCGGCATAGTTGTTTCATCGTAGAGATCGGCAAGCGAACAATCTGGATACTGCGCTCTTGCGTCAAGTATCATCTGAGCTGTCTGCTCTATCCTTGCCTTTTGTTCATCCGTAGGCGTACACCACGGGTAATTGTTATAAACTATATTTTTCGAATAGCTATAATCACTTTTTAACCTTCCACCAATAGCTCTCATCCATGCCATATGAATATTTGATGTGAGGACTCCAAATTCATATAAACCTGCATTTGGAACAATAAATAATTTATTTCCTGCAATAACATTATTATCCAAATAGCCAATAGGGATATACTTTCTCTGCTGCGAAGACACAACAGGTATTGCAATATATTTATCAGGATTAAATTGTTCTCTAAATAGTGTAGGCGTCTCAGCTAACTTTTGCCTATCAGGCGCACCATTTAATCTATCCTGTCTGCAAAGTTCAATTCTATGAAGAACGTTTGGCATATGTTTCAATTCAGACGGACTAATTCCCACAAGCCATAAACAATAGCGAGGGACATTATTGATAAATTCATATCCCATCATGAAAGATTTGATATATTTTTCCGCTTGTGGTTCTTTTAATAATAATTCATCTTTTTCTTCTTGTGACAGAATTAAATGCCCACCGTCAGCAGGACGGTTGCCAGAAATCATTTTCAACGCATCTGATAATGGGGCTGTTTGAGCTTCGACAAAAACATCATCTGTTGCTATAAGATAGGCATTTATATTTTTACAAATACGTTCGATACCATTGTCATAAAGCCGCCTATCAGCCTTATTCTCAGCTATACTAAAGCCAACAATAACGCAATGCACATGAGCCTTTAAGCTTGCTTCACTGTCCCAACGGAACGTCCTGTGAGCAAAGTCGATGTGTATTCCGAAACGGTCATACAGCGGCTTCCAGACTCCTGCAACCTGTTCGCCCTGGGTAATGCTGTTCGTTGAAACAAAGGCTGTTCTTATTGCAGTATTCTCCATGAGCTGTGCAGCCTTGAAATACCATGCTGCTACATAATCTATCTTACCGGCTGTCTTATACGGCTTGCCCTTTTCGTCAACGTAGATCGACAGCATATCTTCTTTCTGTGCTTTGCTTTGCAGAGAATAACCGACAAAGGGCGGATTTCCCATTATATATGAAAGCTTGTCTTTTGGTACAACACTCTCCCAATCTATCCTCAGAGCGTTTCCCTCTGTTATATTTGCGTAGGATTTCAATGGGAGAAAAGGAATGTTATGCTCAACTATTTCCTCTGTCTCCTGCAACATCTGAGCTTCTGCTATCCAGAGAGCCGTTTTTGCTACCGTCACAGCAAAGTCGTTTATCTCAATGCCGTAGAATTGGGAAATATTCACCTTGATTGGATCAATGTCAAACATCATCTGACCGTCAAGAATGTATTTTAAGGCTTCATTTTCAAGTCGGCGCAGACTTATGTATGTTTCTGTAAGGAAGTTTCCGCTACCACAGGCAGGATCGAGGAATGTCAGACTTGCAAGCTTGTCTCGGAATTCCTCAATCTTTGCTTTTTTTGTCTTATCGACCTTGTATGTTGCCTTGATATTTTCAAGCTCCTTCCGCAGCTCATCGAGGAACAGCGGATCAATGACCTTGTGAATATTCTCTATGGAAGTATAGTGCATACCGCCGCTGCGTCTTGTCTCAGGGTTCAGTGTGCTTTCAAATACGGCTCCGAATATAGTCGGAGATATACCCGACCAGTCAAAATCTTCACTTGCATTTCGGAGAAGAATATCAATTATCTCGTCAGTAAAGCGAGGTATCTCAATATGTTCGTCCGCAAAAAGACCTCCGTTGACGTATGGGAATGCTGCAAGATCATCATCGAGGTACTTGTCTCTATCCTCTGGCTTTGTATCGAGTATCTGGAACAGCTCTATCAGAGCCTTGCGGAAGTCCCGAGCTGAGAAACGCTTCATGTAGTCATGGAACATCTGATGTTTGCCGAATATATCAGCGTCCTCCGCATAAAGGCAGAATACAAGACGTACACAGAGCTTATTTAGGCTTTTCAGTGTTTTCTCACTGTCTGGATCAGCGTACTGCTTGAGGATAGCGTCATAGAGCTTTCCGACAAGCTCTCCTGCCTTCAAGGAAATTTCCATTTCCTTTTTTATATTCTCATTGGCAGTATCCACGATAAAAGAAAGCCTATAATACTCCTTTGCCAAGTCCTTGAGGAATATCTGCTCAGGTTCACCGTTTGGCTTCTCCATATCATATACAAGGAATTCTGCAAAGTTACAGGTTATTATCCACCGAGGACGCTTTGAATATGGCAGCTCCGCAGCATAACGTTTTGCCTGTGAGAACGGAGACAGCACCGAGCCGTCAGACTGCTTTATGCCCTTGCGCAAATCCTTGTCAATGCTTTTCTGCTCTATCATTACATGAGTGGAATTGATATATCCGTCTATAAAGCTTGTGTGGTCAAGCATGACCTGATCTTCAAAGCTTATAAATCCTGCTATATCCTTTACTCCGTATACATTCACAAGTAAGTCCAACCAAAACTGCTGCGATTGTCCTTTTTCGTAGCCTTTGCCCTCCCAACGTGCGGCAAAGTCCTTTGCTGCTTTTTTCTGCTCCTTATCGGTCACGATTATCCCTCCAGTACCATAAATCACCTATAATATTAGCACACAATGCACAATTAGTCAATTGATAAAGCGTAAATTTTTATCAGAATAATAAATTTGTGCTATTATAGCACAAATATCACAGGTTCAACTGGAAAAGAAAAATGTGCTATTATAGCACAAACTGTATATATGCACAAAAAGAGCAGTCAAATTTGTGCAAGTATACAAAATATCTGGTTTTTCAGATATTTTTAGTCAAAACCTCTTGAAAATATCTGATTAATCAGATATAATATAATTGTAAGGAAAACACAGAGCCGAAAGGCAGAAAGGAAACGGACATGGATAGAACAGAAATCATCAAGGACACCATACAGGAAAAACTGACCGAAATGCTCAGCACAATCGCTAACAACAACTATGACTTTGTATGCAGCACTTGCTTAGAACTGAAAGATCAGATCATCGAACTTGCAGGAGAGGTCCTCGGCTCTGACACAGCAGAGATACTCAGCAACTCATACGAACTCATGATCAAGGAATTACAGGAGGAAGATGAATAATGAAAAAACTTACAGTAGAAGAAATGTACAGGATTTGCAATAAATATCAATTCTTCACACACGGCTCGAATTACCAGTATGACAAGCTCTTTGATGTAGTCAGAGAAGATAGTGAAGATCTCTCGAAGATCGTAACTATCCTCTGGATATGCTCAGAGCAGAGCTACAAAGAAATCTATAACACACTTGTGAATGAACTCAACTAATCAATAGCAGCTGTCTTATCGGCTATACGGAGAGAAAGAGGTACATCATGGATAAAATGGAACTTGGAACAAGAGTAAGCACCCCTCGCTTCTGTACTGTAACAATCAGTGCAATCTTTGAAAATCCAGAGGACGCATCCAAATGTGGATACGTTGAACCGACACACACTAATATGCCTGATTGGGACATTAAGGGAAAATCAATTGATATGTACCACATGGAATTCGCAGCAATCAAGAAATAAAGGAGAGCAGCAATGATAAGAACGCTATATCAGGATAAATACAATCCGAAGAAAACATGGGAAGTAACATCAATATCACACGGCTTTTACCTCAAACAGTTCATTTGTGGTAAGCAGTTCGGCAGAGGTCTTAAAACTTCAAGAGAATACCTAAGAAGTGTCGGAATATTAGATATGCAGATATTAACCAGAGAAGAAGTAAAATAAACATCAATGAAGCTGTCCTATCGGCTATGATGACGGGGAGAAAGCGAGAAGATATGAATTATTATAAGGTGATGTTTATAGGCAGTGGATATGAGATTGTATTCCAGACTGATGTATACGCCGCTTCATACGATAACGCTTTTGAGATCGCTGATAAGATGTATAAGGATAATAACTGGACGTTTCATTATTGCCACGTTGAAGCTGAAATGCTTTAAGAATAGACAAGCTGTCTTATCGGCTATACGGAGAGAAAGGAATAAACCATGAAGAAGCATTTGTTTGACAGCCTGATCAGGAAGCTCCAGAGCTTGCCGAAGTGTGACATTCCTTCCGCAGCTACATTGCAGGAGCTATCACTACAAATGACATTTGAACAGATACATTCATACGCAAAGCTCCTTGTTGACAAGGGAGCTGCTGAATACTACTATGGCAGGATAAGGCTTAGAAACGGCTACTTGCTTACTTGAAAGGAGAGCTACCTATGAAATGGCATGACGAATGGAAAGGCACAACTGCCGAAATCAATGATACAATCGAGTTTTACTTGAATGAGATAATGAACGAATATAACGTAGATCGTAAAACGGCTAAGAAATACCTATGTGAAGCCCTTTCCAGAAACAACATTGTATCAGATGTCAAGAATATGTGCGAATATCTGAAACAAACATATTAAATCCAAAGGAGAGATCAACATGAACAGAACCGAAAGAATATCAGCTCTTAAAGCTATGGCATTGCTTGCAAGAGCTGCAAACGATGAAACCGCCATAGACTACTGGCTTACATATGGCATTGCTGACGGTGACGAGGACAGCGATGAGGAACTTGAATATTATACCGAGGACGAACAGTTCAAAGATATTATTGAAGCATTCCTTGAAACTATGCGGCAGTCTGAGGGACTGTACATCGACAGTATATTAGGAACTTGACAATATCTTAATATCACGATATAATTAAAGGTACAAAGTTTCATAGTGTCGAAAGGAGCCACTGTCATGCTTACAATAGCAAACAATATTCGGAAAATCCGCAAGGAGAAAGGATTGACACAGGTTCAAGTTTCTAAAGCAACAGGCTTCACTCAAAGCCGTGTGGCTGAATACGAAACAGAACGGTACAAGCCTGAGAACATTACCCTCGGAGCTGCAATCAACCTTGCCAATGCTTTAGGCTGCACCTTAGACGAACTCTTTACCTCAGAAGAACAGGCAGAATAAACTTTTCTGGTATCAGGACATATATGAAGATTAAAAAAACAAGCCCTCTCCCAACAAAAGGAGAGGGCATTTGTGCTATAATAGCACATTTTCTAATACATCAACAGCGACAACTTGCTGTTCCTGTATAAGGTGAATGTATGTATCATAGGTGATACCGACCTCTGAGTGACCAAGAAGCTCACTTACGGTCTTTACATCAACGCCGCTTGCGAACAGTCTGCTTGCAAAAGTGTGTCTCAGGGCATGTACTCCTGTACATTTAATATCGCATTTGTGTAGGATACCTCTGAACATTCTGTCAATATTGCGAGGGTACACCCTTTTTCCTGTGCTTGTTGCAAAGACAAACTTTGTTGAGCCGTTTATACCCTTCAAGCTTATAAGAGCCCTGATCGCAGCTGCATTAAGAGGTACGATACGGCTGCCTTTTTTTGTTTTTGTGGAACGCTGCTTTATGTATTTATAGGCTTTTTCGGAGTTATCCCTGTCCTTGACAAATACCATATTCTGACGGACGGTAACTCTTTTTTTCTTGAAATTAATATCCTTCCATTCCAGAGCCAGAGCTTCCCCGATACGCAAGCCAGTATTGGCAAGAAAAATGACTATTTCTCCCATTCTGTATACTCTTTTGCCATTTTTATAGCACCGAACAGCTTCCGTTTCAACTCGTTGCAGCTCGTCCTCTGAGAACCATTTAACATCACTTTTTTCGCGTTCCAGATTTTTAGGTATAATTACACTCTCAGCTACATTATAGGGCAAATCACGCCGTTTTACAGCGTATTTAAGACATGAATTGATACATTCATAAGTTTTCTTTATTGTTGAGAATGAATAATCCTTTTTTAAGGCATTTATCATTCTCTGTATATCGTCTGAAGATAGGTCACTGATAGGAATTTTCCCTATATGTGGTATAATCTGATACTTTACAGTCTGTTCTTTTCGATCAAAGCTTGCAGGCTTCAATTCATTGGCTTTTACGTTGTATAGCCAATCATTGATATATTGCTCTACAGTTATACTTGTATGAGGATTTTCTTGATTGACATATTCTACACATATCTGCAAATCTAATCTTATCGACTTTTTGTCCTCGGTTACTGACGTATTTATCACATTTTGCTTTTCTACGATGATCTTATTCACATTATCATCGGAAAGAAGTGATAGTATTGTATTCATTATAGTGCTTCCTTTCTTTTGTATTCTGTCATTTCCTCATTGATATATAAAGAATGTTACAACATAGATGAACACCCCCTTTGACCGTGATATATTCTATCACATCAAATAGGGAATAACAATACTTTCAAAAAAATATCTCCCTGATCAGGGAGATATTGCATTGATATGAATTATAATTGTGCTATTATAGCACATTTTTATTTTTTAAGCCTTGTAGGATATTATTGACTTTTTCCTTATATTCAGCCTTAAATCTGACTACACGCTGATTATCTTTTACAGCCGTCTGGAAGTTCATGCCGCTGCTTTTCAGCGCATTGAACTCGTCCTCAGATACTTTCTTTATTATGTACTCCTGTTGTTGCTGCTTAGGCTGCTCTAAGCCCTGAGCTATAAGATACTGCTCCAAAGCTGCTTCAAGCTTCTTGAAGTCGCAGCAGCGGCTAACAATTCTCTCAGTTCCTTTATAGTGTCTGGTTACAACATCATAGAGCCTTGAAGCTTTTCCATAAATTTCTTTTCTATTATCATTACACCAATCTAATTGATCGTTGAGTAAATCCTTATACTTTATATCTTGAGGACTATCTGTCGGAAATGGCAGAAGAATTATCTTCTTTATCAATCTATCATCGACAGGTATCATATTATTTAAATTCATTGCCCCCAAAAGTTTGCCTTTATTATCAAAAAGCCTTAAAAAATCTAAGCCATCTTTCATTTTTTGATGTTTCGGTTTCGGGGAAGTCAATGGTATGCAGTACCTTTTGTCATTGCATATAACAACAACTCCCACAAAAGGACGATTATCTTTTTTCTGCTGCGGCGATACAGACATAACTTTGCTGTCCACTTTTGCCAATTCAGCTACATAATTGACATCAAGTGTATATAAATCAAGTCTTTTCATAACAACACACCTTTAACGAAAAAGGGCTGTGAGTTACACAGCCCTTTACTTTTAGAACTCCCACTTAACGGTAGGGACTACCTCTTTTAGAACTCCCACTTAACGGTAGGGACTACCTCTTTTAGAACTCCCACTTAACGGCAGGGACTTCCTCTTTTAGGATAAGCAATGCTTATCTTCACTATTATTATACTTTATAAATCCAATTATGTCAATAGAATTTAAAGAAAATTGTGCTATAATAGCACAATTCGTTTTTAGTTCCCACTCACGGTAGGGTACACCGCTTTTTTAGCTTCCACTCACAGTAGGATACACTGTTTTAGAACTCCCACTCACAGTAGGGTACACTGCTTTTAGAACTCCCACTTATACGGTAGGGAACACCTCTTTTATATGTTCCACTTATACGGTAGGACATACCTCTTTATAAAAGTTCCACTTAACGGCAGGACACTCCGCTTTTAGAATAAGCAAAGCTTACCTCTACTATTATTATACTGGATAAGTCAAATTATGTCAATAGGCTTTGAATAAAATTGTGCTATTATAGCACAATTTTTGTTAGGCAGATGTTCCTCTTTGAATTCAGCGCATAAATCTTAAAATAATCGGTAAAATAATAAGTGCTCCACCCATTCCGATTATAAGCGCAATTAGAGCTGTAATAACAAAGCCTAAAGAAACGATTAATGCGCCTATCAAAGTACATAAGCATATGTTTGACGTAAAAAGCAATGGCACTCTTATTAATGCTCCCCATAGTCCTCCATACTTGATAACCGAAGCAATAAGAACTACGCTTGCTATCAGAGTTAATATAATAGTAATCGGAAGCACCCAATGAACAAAATCGGCAAGATTATCGGGGTACCAATCAGAAAAAGCTATATAAATCACTATATAAAATCCAATTATCAAGGCAGGAGAGATAACTGCAACAGAATGCTTGAATAAATACTTGAAACCATGCCTTGAATTATCGAAATAGTCGTATTTTTTTATACTCCCGAGCGGAAGTCGGCTAAAAAACTGATGCATTGAATCAGAAAAAGCAAGTTCAAATAGAAGTGCCAACAGACCGATACCAATAAGATAGCCTATGTGTATACGCTCATTAAAGGCACTGACTGTGTCAATAATGATATTAAGGAACGTGTTTGAGGTATAATTCAGATGTGACGGTGTTTCATGAATAATAGTCATTATGATTTCATAAATGCAAAAGGCTGAGAGTGTCACCGATAACAAACAAAAAATAACAGGTTTAATAGTTCTTTTGATAAATGTCATATTTACCCTCCTTTAATTTCCTTGCTTAAATTGTGCTATAATAGCACAATTTATATTTTCATTGACTTAGGCTTGCTGCGGAGTATTTCAGTTACTTTATCTTTCATCTCTTCCTGATACTTGACGGCGATCTTACCGTCTTTGCGGCTTACGCTGAATTTTAAGCCTGAATTTTTGTCCGCTGCTGCCTTTTGGAGCTTTGTCAGCTCATCTTCACTGACTATCCGTATATAATCAGCTCCATAGCTCAGACCGTTCTTTTGTGCAATCGCAGAAATAATATCCCTATTGAATACATTTGCTTTGAAGTCTTGCAGCTCCGCAGCGGATCGCTGCTCCATGAGCTGCTGTGTTACATTGCCGATAGCAATGAACTGTTCAAGCTCTTTCTGCGACCATTTACCTGTGAATACTTCCTCCATTATCTTGTCGGGAGTAGTCGCAGGATTTTTTGACATATCATAAAGGCAGATACCCTCACGGCTGTATATAACGATATTGTCAAATTGTTTGCTGCTGTATATATCTCTCAGATTACTCGGTATCTGATCTACTATATAATCATGCTTGTCCTTTGCGGTTGCCCTGGGAAACTTTCCTGCGACAAGCTGCTTTTCATATCTGAGGATCGTACTCAAATAAGAAATCTGCGGTTTTACGGCAACTAAAGCAAGTGTGACGTTATATCCGTTTTCTTTGAAGCCTTTACAAGTTGCTAAAGGTACTTCCGCTGTTCGGAGAGTCCCTTCTACCAGTACATTATACTTCTCAGCTCTGAGCCTTGACACAAGAGCTTCTGTGACCTTTCCCGAAAATTCGTTTGTGAAGTCAACACTGTCCTTGCCGTATTTTCTCTGCAATTCTGCATAATCAGGGTGCAGTGAGCGAAATTCATCACCATTTATAACAATCAAGTTATCGTTGATCTGAGCACTGAGTATTTTTTGAAGTCCTGTTTTTCCTGCACCTGATTGACCGCCTAAAATAAAAGCGCATGGGATTTTATCACACTTTTTATCAGCTATAAGCTCTGTGTGCTTATCGTCAATAACTTTATTAAGAACGTCTATTGAAAAATCTCCGTCATTCATTGTTATTTATCACCTCATTCGCATAATCACGGGCAAATTCAAATTTTGCTTGTATAAGCTTCAATTCTTCCATTGAGTATTCTTTTGAGCTTGTAAGCTTTTCTTTCATACTGAAAATCATGTGTCTAAGAATATTCAAAGGATGTTTATTATCAGCTTGAATATTCTTAGCAATCACATATCGTGTTATTGTCGCATGGATTTCGGCAGCGACTTCGGTCATAACCTCAATTTCAAGTGTGTTAAAATAATCCATTTTCTGATCCTCCTTTATAGTCAGTTTTGCTTCCATACTATCCAGAAGCTTTAATATTGTTGTGAGCTTAGGATCGGTAGTTCCTTTTTCAAGTCGAGCTATTACAGGCTGCGGAACACCACTCCTTGCGCTGAGCTGCGGCTGTGTAATGTGTCGGCTCTTTCTGAGCTGTACGAATGATTTTATAAACTGCTCTTTTTCATCAAATTCCATTTTTATATCCTCCTATTATAATATTATAACTCGCAAGTTATAATTTGTCAATAGGGGATAAATAAAAAATCTCTCCCCGGTTGTCACAGGGGAGAGATTTTGTGCTATTAAAGCACATTTTTTTTAGTACTTTGCTCAACTCGATATGCATTGTAATCATCATAAGCTTTATAAATCGCTGCATACTTATCGATAGAAACTCTCGCTTTATCTTGAAAAACAAGACCTTCTAAAGTGTCATTAAAGAAATACGAATTTATCCTTTTAACTTCTTCCTCATATATCTTTCTCACACTCAATTTCCACTGATTTTTTCCAATTAACTGTGGCTTCTTTAATACTTCTTTTTTAAACCACGCCACACTCGTCGCAGTTTTAGGCGCAGTTTCAACTCCATTACACACTTTTATTATCATTCTTTTCGGAGATATTGGATAAAAATGATATAAAGCCATGTGAAATCCGCCTTGCTGCCCAACTTGCATTTTCGATGAATATGCTTCATTAAGTAAAAAATCCTCATTCCCACGTCTTTCGACTATTATAAAATAGGAATAAAACAATTCTACAGTATCTCTTTTTAAAAACAACTTCATCGGATCATCAATATTTGGATTATCAAAAACATCTTTTATTGACCGACAATTCACGATATAGCCAAGATTACGTTTCCAAAAATCGGTAAAGTTCTGATCTTCCTGATAATTTGAGTAGAATTCTCTGAACTCATCTGTTACATCTTCGCTGAATTCATTTTTCATGTTTCTACCCCTATACAGCATAACAGCAAAAAACATCTGCAACATTTCGTATTCCTCAGTAGTTACTATAATTTCATCATCTTTGAGAAACTTACGAATTATTGATGATATTTCACTTTCAAACCGAGCAAGATCTTTTTCGAGCTTCATAGGATCATCATTATTATTAATGTCATCACGATAAAAATTTCTTTCTACAAATATATCCTTTATATCCTTAACCGATAACGTTTCTGTATTTTTATCGTAATAATGTATTTTCGTATCTTCAAAGCAGAATGGCTTTAAAAGGAATCGAGGAACATAATGGTGTCTTATTGGTTCGTGCTTATTCATAGAAGTCCACCCCCTACAAACAGTATAGCATAAAGAGGAACCAACTGCAACAATTATTCTAAAGGAAAAATCTCTCCCCGGTTGTCACAGGGGAGAGATTTTGTGCTATTATAGCACAATTTTTTTCTGCTGCTCAAGAAGATCATGTACCTTGTCCTTGTCGCTGCGGTTGATCTTAACGATATAATGACCTTCACTTTCTTTCATTTCAAAGGTGATACCGCTGTTTTTAAGCTTTTCTGCAGCTTCCTCGGAGCTTACTTCGATAAAATAAGGATCAACAATCTCGGCAAGCTCTGATGTTGGCTTATCGTCCGCAGCACTTTCAAGCTGTTTTGTCAGCTCATCGAGCCGCTGTGACTTTTCTTGCAGCTCTTGCTCATGTGGAAACGGAGTATCGAGCTGTGCCTTTGCTTCTTCAAGCTGATTATTAAGCCTTTCAAGCTGCTGTTTTGCAGCTGTCAGCTTATCCTCCATGCTATTGAGAGCATTATCGAGCCTTGTGAAGTTACCGCTTTCGCTGCCGCCGAGTTCTGTCTTATATGTTGCTGATCCCGACAGAGTTGCAACATACACTCTGTTCATAGGCTCATAGCCTATGTTCAGCTTAAAGCCCTGATAGCTGCCGACCTCTACATTTCTTGTAATATCAGCCCTTGCAGCCTGTTTACAAGCTTCTATGAGAGCTTTTCCTGCCTCGTCCTTATCTGTATATACCTTGCCGAAAAGCTCAATAGACGGAAATGCAGGCTTGCCCTTATCGTCAAGGACTATCGGGCGTTCACTGTAAGCCTTTATATCCTTTTCGATATTGGATATGAGAAGTTCGCTGAATTTAATTTTTGCAGGAAGGTCTGTCATTACCTTGTCTTGCAGATCATATAAAGCGTTCATGTGACTTGCTTTCAGCATTTTCAGCTTGCTTACCTCTATATCCAAGTCCATTTTTTCCTTTATAAGCGGATTTCCTGCGGATAATGCCTTTATCTCTGCATACGACAAAGATACTTCATCTAAGTCCTGACACGAACGGACAGGGGATTTACTTGTCATTATCTGACTGATGAATTTCTGCTTATTTTCAAGCATTTGGTAGAGATATGCGTCAAATGTGCCTTCAGTAACATATCTGTACAGGTCAACCTTTTCATTTTCGTTGCCCTGTCTTACCATACGTCCACGGCGCTGCTCCATATCAGAGGGCTTCCACGGTGCGTCCAAGTCATGTGAAGCTATGAGCTTATCCTGTATGTTTGTTCCTGCGCCCATTTTCTGCGTTGAGCCTATAAGCACTCTTATTTCGCCCTTACGCACCTTTGCAAAGAGCTTATCCTTTGCTTCCTCAGTCTTAGCACTATGGATAAATGCTATTTCCTCGGCAGGAACGCCCTTTTGTATGAGCTTTTCCTTAATATCATCGTAAACGCTGAATTTCTTGCCGTTTTTCTTTTCATCGGTGCTGCTCTGAGGTACACCGAGATCACAGAATATAACCTGTGTTGACTTCTGCTCTGCGGTTCTTTCCCAGATGTTATAGACGTTATTAATGCAGACATTGAGCTTTGAATTCTCGTCATCGGGTAAGTCAGGATTCATAAGCCTTACATCAAGACCTATCTTTCTGCCGTCATTGGTTATCATCGGCATATTATCCTCTGTTGGCTTTACCTGCCTTAATCTGATACGCTTTGCTCTTTCACTGAGGTTTTCTATGAGCTTTTTCTGTATTTCGGACGGCTGTGCAACAACGGTATGCATTTCGCACTCAGGTATTTTAAGTCCGAGCTGATCGGTTGTCTTAATATCAGCGCACTCCTTGAATAACGCCATAAGCTCAGGCATATTATTGAACCTTGCAAACCTTGTTTTCATCTGATAACTGTTGCCCTCTGGTGACAGCTGACTTTCAGTTACAGTTTCCGCAAAGTTCGCAGCCCACATATCAAAGTGCTTTAAGCCTGTTTCCTCAAGGAGATCGTTCTGGAGATACTTCATCATGGAATATATCTCAGAAATACTATTCGACACAGGTGTGCCAGTAGCGAAGATCGTACCTTTGCCGCCTGTAATTTCGTCAAGATACTGCGTTTTCAGATATAAGTCCATTGTTTTCTGAACATTGTCATTTGTGGATATACCTGATATATTACTCATCTTTGTCGAAATAAAGAGGTTCTTGAACATATGAGCTTCATCGATGATAAGCTTGTCTATTCCAAGCTCCTCAAAGTTGACAACATCATCACGCACTGGAGCTTCCGTAAGCTTTTCAAGTTTTGCTTGCAGAGCTTTTTTTGTTTTCTCCATTTGTTTTATCTGGAAGTTATCGCCCTTTTCAGCTTTGAGTGCTGCAATTCCTGCAACAATATCATCTATCTGATTATTCAGCAGCTTTTCCTGTCTCTCTTTTGATATAGGGAGATTTATGAGCTGAGAATGACCGATAATAACACAGTCATAATCGCCTGTAGCTATCTTAGCAAAAAGTCTGCGGCGATTTTTCTTTGAGAAATCGTCAGCTGTAGCAACGAGGATATTCGCATTAGGATAAAGCTTTATGAAGTCAGCTCCCTCTTGCTCTGTCAGATGATTAGGTACACACAGCAATGCTTTATTGTGTAAGCCTAATCGCTTACCTTCCATAGCAGCAGCTATCATTTCAAAGGTCTTTCCTGCGCCTACCTCATGTGCAAACAGCGTATTACCGCCGTATAAAGCGTGTGCAACTGCGTCCCTCTGATGTTTGCGGAGCTTTATCTCATTATTCATGCCGGGGAACTCCAATGCCGAACCGTCATATTCTCTCGGTCTTGTACTGTTGAACATCACGTTATACCGTTCAACTACTTCCTCACGGCGAGTTGGCTCTGCATATATCCACTGTTTGAAAGCGTCTTGCAGCTGTTTCTGTTTTTCCTGTGCAAATTCTGTTTCCGTCTGATTTATTACAGAAACTTCCTTGCCGTCACGTTCAACACGGTCCTTAACTGTTGAACTCTGGAGATTAAGACAATCCTCCAGTATTTCATACGCTGTCTTACGCTTTGTACCGTATTTGGCATTTGCCGCAGCATTGTCCTTATCATTTCTCTTATTTGGAATACTCCAACGAGATGTAAGCTCAGAATAATCGACCTTAATACGGTCTTTATCTTTATATCCAGTTTGCTGCATATATAACGGAGTACCGAAGCTTTCATACATGAACTGCTGCACAAGTTCCTTTGGAACACAGGGCGCACCGAGCTTAATATCAATATCCGCAGCTTGCAGTCTTGTCGGCATAGCCATTTCAAGAGCTTCAATATTATGTGCGTATCTGCTATCATCTGCAAAATTCTCTTTCATGAATTCAAGCTTTTTGCGGATATTGCCTGATAAGTATTCGTCCGCAGCTTCCAGATGTGGATCTCCGCTATCGTCCATTTTCATGGGATTTTCAAAGACAACGCCTTTCAGATCTTCCATGATCTTCTCAGCGGTAAATCCTGTAAGCTGCTGCATATACGGCATATCCACATGAGCTTTTTTCGCAAGAGACAGCGTAAGAGCTTCCGAAGCTGTATCGACAGATGTTACATCGGTCTTTGCAAGAATAGTTCTCTTGTCGAAAATAGCAGCCTTACCGATAAACTCCTCGCCTTTGTACTGTTCAAGCGATGTAAGCAGCGGTGCAGCACTATCTTCCTTAAATGCAGCTATATTCTGCTTAGTGTTCAGCCGTCCGTATTTCTCTACAAAGCTGTCATACAGACTGTTAAGCTTTTCCTGTAATGCTTGCAGCTGTACATCGGAGCCGTTGTCTATCTGGCAGCTGATAACGTCTCTCAGGCAATCACGAATTTCTATCATGCCCTTAATGCGAGGAATATCCGATTTCTTACCTTCAAACTTCTCAAAATCGCTGTTATTACGGTAATAAACATTATCAGCTATAACTGCATAGCTGAAATTCCGCACATTCAGAGGTATTTCGATGTTATCATCATCGAAAATATCCTCTGATGTTTCAGCTTCCGCAGCTGCTACCTTGAAACGTATATTTTTTATAGCTGCTGCAAGCTGATCTTTAAGGACAGCTCCCTCAACAGGGATACACATTGTATCGTCAGCTCCGTGACCATAGAGCTTGTTGCCCTCGACGATCTTACCGAGTACCATATCAGGATTATCAATAAAATACTGATTTACCGTCAGTCCGTCCTCAGTTTTTCCGAGGTCTATCCATGACGGCATATTATCCTGTGTAAGCTCTATGGGGTATTCACGCTTCTGCAAGAATATAATATCTGACGTTACTTCTGTTCCTGCATTGCCCTTGAAAGCATTGTTAGGAAGTCTTATTGCTCCCACAAGTTCAGCTCTTTCGGCTATATACTTCCTTATTGCAGGATTGTTCTTATCCATTGTTCCTTTGGAAGTAATGAAAGCAACTATACCGTTTGGCTTTACCTTATCGAGCGATTTTGCAAAGAAGTGATCGTGTATCTGGAAATGATACCTGTTATATGCAGCTTCATTGAGAGAATAGCCGCCGAAAGGCACGTTACCGACAGCGAGATCAAACGTATCATTCCTAATATCGGTCTTTTCAAAGCCAGTAATCTTTATATTTGCGCTCTGGTAGAGCTGCTGTGCTATTCGTCCCGAAATGCTGTCAAGCTCTACGCCGTAAAGCTTGGAGTTATCACGAATATCCGTAGGCATTACTCCGAAGAAATTACCCACGCCCATTGCAGGCTCTAATATTCTGCCGCCTGTAAAGCCGTTTTCTTTCAGTGCGTCATACATTGCAGATATTACGACAGGAGAAGTGTAATGTGCGTTCAGTACGGAAGCCGCAGCTGCGGAGTATTCTTCTGGAGTAAGAAGTTCCTTCAGCTCTGCATATTCGTTCTTCCAATCGTCATGGAAGTCCTCAAAGGCATTTTTCAGACCGCCCCAACCGACATACTGCGATAAAATCTGCTGTTCCGCAGCCGTTGCAAGCCTGTTTTCGGCTTCTATCTCTTTCAGTGTCCTGATAGCAGCCACATTTGCACGATACTTTGTTTTTGCACCACCTTCGCCCAAGTTCTCGTTGGTGATAACAAAGTCCTTTTTATCGCCAACAGGCTTTTTAACGGCAGGAGCTTCAACCTGTACTGTTGGTTCAGCTTCTGTCTGAACTGTCGGTGCAATATCATTCTGAACTGCCTGTTCATCTGTATCATGAACTGTTGATTCATCTTCAACTGACATATCACCGAACAGTGAAAGCTGATCCATATCATCATTTGTCTCAGCAATATCATCGATACCGAGGAAATCCTCGTTATCAATGAGCTGCGCTGTCAGCTCTGAAACCTTATCCCAACTGATAGTCTGCTTTTCATCACTGGAAAGGAAACTGCCTTTCCATAATAACAGTCCGTCTGGCTGCGCTTTATAGCCGTATCTGCTGTCATTTATGATAAGCTCTGAATAATCATCGTTATAAATCGACCTCAGATAGTCAGCTCTGTTATCTGTATCAGTATGCTCATTAAAATGAGCAACTACGTCCTGTTTTGGAGTGCTGATATATCTGTAATTGCCGATAACATCGAGCATTTCCTGTTCTGTGAACTCAGAAGCCAGTGCTTGCTGCGGCGCAGCAAACTCATAGACTTCAAAATCCATGCCTTGCCATACCATTGACGGGCTTACGATACTTACATTTGTTTCAAACAGCGGCTTCATGCCGAGCAGACCGCCCTTGCTTTCAATGATGTACGGATCGCCCTCCCAAAGGACTTTATCACCGATGTTAAGATCGTTACCTTTGACCGTTGTTGTCTGTTTTTCGGCATTTGCCCTCTCGGTACGCTCTATAATGCTCTGTTCGCTTATAGGCTCAGAAACAGACTCGTCTGTGTTTTCGACCATACTGTCAAGTTCACGCTGAAGCTCAGCTTTTTCTTCGGGACTTACGATTGGATCAGCAAGTGCTTCATTTATGTCAATCGCTCTTGCAGCTTGTTTATCAACAAGGATAGACTGTATTTCTTCCTCATAATCTGCTATTGACGTTAGCTCATTAAAGTCAAGATTATTAAGCGTAGGCAGCATTGCTTCAATGCTATCATACGTTTCGGAATGAACAAGATCGCCGTCAATATATGAATATATTGCATAGTTTTTAAGATCGACAGATACCTGTAATTCAAGTTCATCATTAAGATGAACATTATCTATCTCTACAATCGATGTATAAGCAATGTTTATATTGCTTATATCAGAGAAATCCGCCTTGCTGCCGTATTCCTGTTCACAGAATTCATTTATAAGTCTTTTGGCTGTATCAATCGGCAGCTCTACCTCTCCATTTGGGTGAAGGTACTCTGATAACTTGTAATTTTCGATACGAATGTTATCATCCGTTCTTTCTCCCTCTGGAATACCGCCAATACCTTTATTTACAGTATAAATGCTTATTGTATCTTCATCGGAGTTTAAGTCAACTGAAAAAGTTAAATCGGCACTCTGTTCTATCTCGGCAAATTCATTTTCACCGATTGGAGTACCGATTGTTTCATAGCCTTGCAGCGAACCGCTGTCCGCAGCTACGCTCATTATATCAGCAAGGAACATTCCAGAAAGCTTATAATATGCAACTTCTCCGTTCATTTCAGTACGCACAAGAGACTGTGTTCCATATTTACGGCTTTCATCAGGAAGCGGTAAAGTATTGCTTTCTGCTGCAACACTGGCAGTATTTTTCCTTATAGCTTCCTCGATCTCTTTTTCAAGAGAACCTAAACGCCTTGCGAATATGTTTCTGCTGACATATTCACGGTTGCTGTAATGAGAATGGAAAGCTTTTACTCTGTCAAATGCAGTATTTATTATATTTTCTGTCACGTTATTACGGACAGCGAAGTTTTCTATCCTGTCAAGGAATTTCTGCTGCCTTTCGGAGAAAGAATGATTAAGCGACACTTCCTCAAATGCGCTACGGATAGCTTCTTCATAAGAAAAAGCGGAAGTATTGATTACCTCCGCTTCATTGCTTATATTATACTGTCTATTCCTGTCTCCACTATCTCCTTGATAACGATTTCCCGAGCTGTCTCCCTGTAATTGTTCATTCGACCTACCCATTCGAGCTGATCGTTCATCTTCAGCTCCTCGTCCGTTCCGTCCGCTTCCGCTAATTCCTTCACTATCTGATCGAACCTCTCCCACGCCTGATCGTCTATCGCTTTCAAGTGTGGTGTCAGCTGATTGAGCAGCAACATCGTGCTGTATGTTCCCTTGAAGTTCTCCTTGAGATATTTCTCCCTCAGCTTCCCGAAGCGTCCGATCACTATCGGTTCTTCCTCCTCGTTCTCGTCCCCGAATGGAAGATAGGTCTGTGTCTTCTCGTCCAGAACGTAAGGTATTCCGTTCACTACTTTCCTCTTTGGTACGTTGTTCTCGTTGATATTCTCCATTTCCGACGCTCCTTTCAAGCCTTTTGTATTCGTTTACGTTTCGTTCTATTTGCCTTAATACTGCCTGTGCGGTATCAGCTGTTGCTTCTCCCACAAGACCAGTAATATACGTGTTCTGGAAAAGGTATAGATTTGCAAACTGATTTTTGGACAGGTATTCAGATACATCTGTCCCTGTTCGCCTTGCTGCCATATATGCAGAGCTTTCTGCAACAAATGTTGCAAATGCAGTTCTGAATTCTTCTCTCGGCATCGAGGGCGAAAGGCTGTCATACATCTTGTCAAGTTCATTGGCGTAATCAGCTGTTTTCAGCCGAGCCATCGAATATGCCATAGATACGATAGTTTTTTCGATGTTTTCGCTCTGAATATTGCCCTGATCACAAAGCATAGTATTTATAACAGCTCTGTTTTCCTGTGACAGCTGCCATATATATGCTTCTGGATCTCTTGATTTACCGTTTACTCTTGCTTCTGTGTCCTCAACTGCATAGACGTAATGCAGCTTCCTGTTGTCACGGTCAAGTAAAGCAATACCGTCACTATGCCGCTTTATATGGCGGTTCATGCGATTTTCTGCTGTCCAGAATGCGAAATCGGCGCAAGCTCTGGTATCAGGACGCTGGGCATGAATAAGAACCTGATCGTCAAAGCTGTACTTGTACATTCTTGACGCAGTATCGAGAAATTTCAGCCAGTTATCCTTGCTCTCAGCTATGCTGTGAAGCGTATCGTGCGAAAGCTGTTCGTATTTTTCATACTTTGTTTGCAATTCTAAGTCCTCCCTTAATTATATTGTAGCACTTTAAAGTATTGATGTCAAGTTTTACATAGCATTTTCTAAAAAAATTTTTAAGCTGCGCATTGGAGAAAAAAAGACCGCATTTCGCATAACAAAGCATATCCGCCCTTATAATATATAACTGAAAGTTAATATAATACTAAGAGTAATCTAATCATTCTTTCTTTTCCAAGTGAGATAATTCTTGGGTCTAAGAAGATGACTTTAATTTTGCGGACTACCCTGTCTCAAAAAAATTTTTGCTGCCCACTTGACAAATGGACTTTTTTGTGTTACTATTGCAATTAAGAAGTATGCTTTTATAAAGCAGTTTAACAGTCCGATTGTACTCGCAATACATTCGGGCTATTTTTTTGCAGTGTTTTCTGATTTTTCCTGTAATATACACTATCAGGAAGTAATGATTGTCTACAAACACTCGCTTATTATCCTTTGACTTACGTCTGCTCTTACGCAGTAGCTTCATTTTTTCAAGCTCTGCAATAGTCTCGATGATCGTTTCACGTTTCATGCCTGTCTGCTCTGCTATGTCATTGTAGCTGTTCCATGAATCCCACAGCTGCATGGAGAAGCTCTTGCAAATAAACAGATATATTATCATCTGTCTCGGAACGAGCTGCCCAAACACAGACCTGTCAACAAAGAAGAAGCTGTCCGTTGTGGGCAGCTTCTTTACTTCGTATATGTATGTTCCCTTATAGCCATTGGCTTTTGTGGAACGTTTTACAGGCACTACAAGCCCTTTCGCTGCAAGGCTGTCAATTACCTTTGAGACAGTCTGAACAGCCTTTAAACCGCATTTCTGAGCTATTGTAGCTTGTTTCACCTTAACGGCGGCTCCGTCAAACATTGGATAATCGGTAGGCAAGCTGCAAAGGTAAGCATATATGCTCAGTTCCTTTGCATTAAGCCCGAGATCGAATATTTTATTGCTAAGTTTTATATTACTCACCTTTGCACCTCTTTGTTATGATTTTTATTGCTTTTCTGCTTGCCGAGGGAAGCAGAAAAGGTAGTGATCGCATTCATCGCACTGTATTTCTATGCCCTCATGCTTTCCGTTGCCTTTGCACTCTGTACCGCCTAATGAAGGCTGCGGAGTAAAATTACTTGAATTGTACTTTTCAAGCTGTTCTGGTGACATAAAGTCCTTAATACTCATACACATTTCACTCTCCTACAGCTTCATTGTTGTGTTTTTTTTTACAGTGGCAGCGTTTATGTATGCTTTCAGCTCATCGTTCATATCCTTATTTTTAAGCACATGATCTACAACTTTGTAGCCCTTTTCCTCATACTTAGGCTTATACTTTGCAACAGCTTCACGTCCTGCCTTGTCATTATCGAGTACGAAGTGTATCTCTTTGACCTCTGGATGTGAGCTGAGATAATGCTCCAGAGCTACATCTGACGTTCCTGCAAGGCTTATTCGTGAATGAGCTGTCCATGCGTCCTCTTTGCCTGTTATCTTATTTGCCATTGTCGCATGGCTCAACAGGTCTATCGGAGCTTCAAATACATACAGCTTACCGCTGCTGCCTTTACCTTCCATAGAAAAGGCATAACGCTTGTCGCTGCCGTCACAGTCTCCACGGTACTGGACTTTTGTATTTGTTCCTCTGACACAGGCAAATGCAGCCTTTTTGTCCTCATTATAGCCTACAAAGACTACATTGTTATGATCGTCTTGGAAGATCTTCTTGTCAGCTATCATCTTGGATATGATCTGAGGATCAATAAATCGTGTTTTATTCAGATATGCAAAAGCCCTTGAATACTTCCCCTCACATTTCTTAGGAAGCACAAGGTCTTTCGTTTCATGTATATGATTGTCGGTTTTGGGCGGTGGCGCAACATAAGCTGCACCACTTCCTGTAAGTTCAAGTATGGCTTCTTGGAAGCTCATTCCCATATTCTTCTGGAGAAAAGAAATAGCGTCACCACCGTGTTCACCATTGCTCCAACGCTTCCAACCTTTTCGATCATCGAATATGCTTACGCTTGACATATCCCCGGGGAAAGGTTTTGAAATCCTAAGTTTATAGCTTGTTCCTCGATGATTGAATTCATATCCTTTGCTTTCAAGGTAACTCACAAGGTCAACCTCATGAGCCGCCTGTTTTTGTTCGTCTGTGATACGCATTTTATACCTCCATTCCAAGTTGTGCTATTATAGCACATTTTTTATTGCTTATTTTTAAGCTGTTCTGTAAGTCCGATAAGCTCATCTACCGAAATATTGAGGAATATTGCAATGTTTGCTAATATATCCACTGAAGGAATGCAATTCCTTTTAAGATTGTCCATAACGCTTTTATGGACGTTACATTGGCGGCAGAATGAATTAACTGACATATTTCGCTCTTTACAAGCGGTATTTATGTTTCTTATCAGATTTGCTATTATTTCTTCTCGGTTTATACTTATCATCTCCCTTGACTTCCGCTATTTTACGGAGTATAATTATTACAATACTTCAAAAGCAAAGAAGCATTCTATAAGTGAAGTTTCGATTGAATTAATATCCTGATATGAAAACGGCATTATAAGCTTATTATTCGTGCTGTAATTCGTTGTGTATTTGACAGAATTAAACGGAATTATGGAGTTCTCCAATAATGATGAAACGTGCTTTTCCATTTCATTAGCACTTAGAAAAGAAGAAAATTCTTCCATAGTCATCTTTTTATCTTCAATACACCAAATCAATTCTGGATCATGCCCAATAACAAAAAAGTACAGCATATTAGGCTTTAATTCATTTGCTTTTGCATACTTAATAATATTTGTAATTATCTCATTATGATACATAATACACCTTCTTAGGAGTGATTTAATATGGGTTTAATGGCTTTTGATTTAGATATAAACGAACCTGTTTTTGCAAAGAACGCAATTAAAAAGGAAAAAGGAAGATATATTTGTCCTTCTTGTGCCAGTAAAGGTAAGAATGTACCTATATATCTTTCTGAAAAACAAACAGGTAATTGTTTTGTTTCTTATGATAAATCACAACATGACGATGACTGTGACTTCCCGATAGCATATAATGCAGAATATCATAATGCCATTCCTGAGAATTTTTCTTTAGAAGATATTTATAATAACGCTGCCGTTCCTAAAGAACATGAAGCTAAAACTACAAAAGAACATCGAAATAATAATGTACAAAAAGATAAAAAAGCAGCGAAAGAAAAGATTGAGATAAAATCCCTTTATGATTTATACCGCTTTTGTACTTCAAATGAACCGACTTACACTGTTGGCAGTCAAAAAATTCAAGATTTTTATATTGCATTATCAACAAAAGACTTCTGGTATAAAAAGCGCAGAAAAGTCGATAATGTATTGGTTCTTGCTGTAGGATTAACCTGTCAAATACTATGGAAAGAACATCGTATTCGATTGGTGATTGATAAAGACCTTAATTTTAAAGTGTCTATAACATTTGATGATTATAAATACTTTGATACCGTAACATCAAAAATCAAGAAATATAATTCATCAGAAGTTAGATTATTTGTTAGCGGTTATGCTTCTTCAAAAAAATATTCCTTTACAAAAAACAATGAAATAATAACATATTCCGAAATATCAATAAAAGCAGTAGAAGATACCATACACTTTCTTTCAAGGAAGAAAAATGTGCTATAATAGCGCAATTTTTATTTCAAAGCATCCTTATATAGTTTCATAATAACATTTTCACCTATTATTTTTCCTGTTTCTGTACTCGTTCCAAAGTCCCATATATCAAAAGTAAAGTCGAATAACGAATTAAAAAGTTCAGCATCTTGCCTTTTGGTTATATAAAGGCTGCCGTCTTTTCTGTAGATTGATGTATCTTCGGGCAAGCATTTCCAATCGATTTTACGGCTAAAGACTTGTCCTTGACATAATCGCTCCTCATTTATTTCTACAGTATGCTTACTACAATAATCTCCAAAAGGACAGATTTGTTCACAAGTATTGTTGTGCCATGCATTACCGTTCCACAGCTTATACCCATACTTTTGACAAGCTAATTCAAATAGCTCAATGTTTTCGTCAATAGTAAAATGTGTAGCTTTCTTTTCGTTATCATTTCGGTATAGTATAGTATCTCTGATGTTATTAATCGTATCGTAATCCATGTTCGTTCCTTTCCAAAATGTGCTATTATAGCACATTTTTATTTTTTACGCCGTTCTGGAAACTGGAAGCTTACTTCCTTTTTTTCCTTGTCTACTGCGAGATATGCGTCAAATGTGCTGCCAGACTTTGCTGTAAATCCCTTTATAATCGCCGTTCTGCCACTCTTGCAGAGCATTATAACCTGATTTTCAGTAATCGACTTTCCTGCGATTTTCTTGTTTACATGGAACTTGCAGCCGTCCTTATAGCCTGTGCAGCTGTAGCCCCAATCAAGCTTAATAAGGGGCTTCCCACAGAAAGGACAAATAAGCTGCTGCTCTGTCGATGAAGTAAACTTGCTTTCCTCAGACTCAGCGATCAGCTTGTACCACTCTGCTGTCTTTTGCTTAATAAAAGCTATGTACTTATCGTAGCTGCACTTACCAAGAGCTATATTGTTCAGCTGCTTTTCAAGCTCACCTGTGTATGCAGCTGATTTCAGCTCTTTCACAGGCAGACACTTTATAAGATAAATTCCAAGCTCTGTTGGATATATGGACTTTCCTTTCTTTGCAAGGTATTCCTTATCAAATAAGGATTTGAGTATCGGACCTCTTGTAGCGTCCGTTCCAAGTCCTTTCTTCTGTAACTTCATAAGCGTTCTGGCTTCCTCATCCTCAAGCTTCTGTCCTGCCAATTCCATTGCTGCAAGCAGCTCTGCTTCTGTGTATCGCTTCGGCGGCTCCGTCTCACCTTCGGTTACTTTATATTCACCTTGCAGCTCCTGCCCCTCAGACAACGGCGGAAGCTCCTTTGCTTCTGGTTTACCGTCAACAGCATACCAACCTTGATTAGTTATGCATTTGCCTGTAGCCTTGAATGTATGCTTATCTACAGCTATCATTGCTGTTGTATCATCAAATTCAGCCTTTGGATAGATTATCTTGATTAATGACCTTGCTACAAGGTCATAGAGCTTTATTTCGTCCTCAGATAAGCCTGTAAGGTTATTCGGTACACTCTCAGTCGGTATAACAGCTGTATGACTTCCGACTTTACTATCATCAAAATGCCTTTTGCTGAATTCAGCCCACTCTGACACATTATATTGAGCATATTCTGGCATTTGAAGTATCAGCTCTATTGTATGCTTGACTTCTGGTATCATCGCTTCTGTCAGGTGTTCTGAGCTTGTGCGAGGATATGACATAAGATGTGCTTCATAGAGCTTCTGCATTACTTTCTGTGTTTTATCGGCAGACCACCCGAACTTCTTACTACAAGCTATCTGGAGCTGTGTCGTGTTATACAGCAACGGCGCAGCTTCCGTCTTATGCTTTGTTTCAATAGACGTTACAACACCGTTCTTTCCGTTGCACTCAGAAAGCACAGCCTGTGCAGCTGCTTCCTCTGTGAAGTTACCTTGCTCATAAGCTGCTTCAAATTTGCCTTTCGGAGAAGAAAAAATAGCTGTCAGCTTCCAGAAAGGTGTCTTTTTAAAGCCAAGTATAGCTCTTTCACGCTGCACGACCATGTTAAGCGTTGCCGTCTGAACTCTGCCTGTTGTCAGGAGCTTACTCCTGATATCTGAATTGCCATATTTTTTTGTTGCTGCAACGGTAAGGTTGATACCGATGAGCCAATCGGTTATATCTCTTGCCTTTCCTGCAAGACGTAAGGATTTGGATGTAGCTTTTTCTATTGGAGATATCTGCTCATTAGGATTTCTTAGATTTGCGAAAGAATTTCGCAGTTTATCGTCCGTCAGATCTTCTATCCACAATCGCTTATATGGCTTAGTGCATTTGCAGACCTCGCAGACATAGGCAAATATAAGTTCGCCCTCTCTATCGGAATCAGTTGCACATATAATCCAGTCAGCCTTATCAAAAAAGCCCTTTATAAGCTTTAGGCACTTAATTGTCGAAGCCATTGGAGCTACTCTGAGATTATCAGGAATACATGGATAAGCTTCTAAATCCCACTTTTCGTACTTTTTATTGTAAGAGCTTGCAGGAACGAGCTGTGCGATATGTCCAACACCGTGACACAGTATCGCCGGTTCGCCCTTATATGTAAGCTCATAATAGCCAATTGTAGGCTCGTCCTGTAGAGCTATTCGCTTGCCAGCTTTTAAGAAATGTGCAAGATCTGTGGCAAGACTACTCTTTTCTGCGTATATTACAACCATTACTACCTCCTCTCAAATTGTGCTATTATAGCACAATTTTCTCTCAGGGTACTTGACGTTTGAATATGAATGATTTATAATGAATGTATGCATACATGAAAGAGCAGTTCGTTAATCCCTATGATACGACTGCTCTTTTCATTTACTCTTTAATATCAAATTGAAAAATCTTATAAATGCAGTGATCAATTAGGTCACGAATATCAGGGTATGTGCTATAATATTCATTGTATTCTTCAATGCTGCCAGTAATAGCAATATAATCGCAGTTATTAACCATAGAACGTACTGTATCATTAAATGTAAGATCGTCTATACTTACAGCTGCTGTGATTATAACTCCTGCGGTTCTGCTTTTTTGCATAATTTTTAAAAGGTCTGCATAGTATTTCCCCGATACTATTGACTCAGGTATATACAGCCATACTCTTTTGTGCTCCAAACGGAAAGTATGCCAAGCTTGGGTAAATACATATTTTAAAGCTGAAACCATATCATCTGGACGCTCAATATTATAAAATGTGATACGTTCTGTAAGTGGAGAAATATTACAAGGTTCAATATTAATACCATCATTAGAGATACTATACTTTTCTAAAATATCCTCTTTTAAGTATTCTTCACTTATATCGGTATATTCTGATTTTAACTTCAATGCAGTAATAAAATTTGATTTGCATATATCAAGAATAACAATTTTATTGTCAGTATTATTAAGGACGTTCTCTATATCATTATCAAAAAATGCCCGACTTTTATCATGAGTAAACAATAATTCAAATCCAGAAGGAGCTAATATTCCTCTCCTTTCATCAACAGCGTCTTTGTTGAATGAAACAAGCTTAAGATGTCCTATGTCCTTATTTGGGACTATATCGCGTTCAATGTTATTATGTATAGGCTCTTCTTTGAATACTGTTTCTTTTTTATTCAAGAATGTCTTGCATAAGTGATATGCTGCAATTGCTGAAAAGGCGGACAATGCGCCACAAATAAACTCTTTCATGATTTTTACTCCGTTCCAAATTGTGCTATTATAGCACAATTTTATCTCAGGTACTTGACGTATGACTGATTTTGACTTATAATATGAGAGTACATTATTTAACCGTGATGTATAAAAGGATAGTCCGAGTAAGCGTGTTTTCGGGCTATCCTTTTTTTATCTCTCATAAATATCACTCCCGAATTGTGCTATAATAGCACAATTTTATTTTATCTTAAGGAGTTTCCTCTTTGGCGGCTTACCAGACTTTGCAATATTATAGTTCTCTATGATATGCTTATATACCGCTGTATTACCCTCAACAGGAGCCGTCCAATCAGGGCTGTCTAAAAGCCTGTAAGTATTAATGCCTGATTTGCGAAATGCTTTGCTGTACTTCAAAAACTTGCTCTGTGTTACCCTCGGAAACAAGAAATTGATTTCCCTGACATACTTTTCATCATTATACTTGATGAAGTTTAGAACCTTTGCAACGTCCCACTCCGCAGCCGAACTGAGCATTACCTTTATATCACACTCATCGAAGGACTTCCGCCGTTCTTCTCTTAGATAAGAATAATCATAGATAACAACGCTATATTCATTCTCTATCTGTTTATGCAGATCATAAGGAAATACTGCAATACCGTTTACATCAAGTCCCTGTTTTGCAGCCATAGGATTTATCTTATGAAAGACCACCAGTGCTTCATATGTATCAGGATCAGCCATTATAACAGCGACTGTCTTATTCTTTGAGAGTATTGTTGCAAGCTCCATAGCTGTGTGTGTGCAGCCGTTATGATGTTGCAGCTGAGCGACACCGATAGTCAGATGATCGCTTTCCTTTGTTTCAGAAACCTCATACACGATTTTTTTCATATCGAATTTGTCGGATGCTGTAACTGTCGGAAAATCGACCTCTAACGGTTCATACTCTTGCCCTGGCATAGAAACATCATGTGTAAGTTCTTCATGCGGAATTTCTTCCTCGGGAGCATTAAGTTTCTCAATAATAGCTTGAACATCTTCCGCTGTCATAGGCTCATCGATAACCTTTACAACATTTTCAGCGGCAGTATCAGTAACAATATCGGTGATACCGTTACTTATAAGCTGCTCTGAAAATGCCGTAAATGCTTCTATATCCCCGACTTTGCCATATACATAGATAATACGCATATTAGGCTTGACCATGCGGAGAAAAGAAATACACGCCTTTTCTGTGATACCTTCCTTTTCGGGTACTCCCTTATACACTACAAGTGCATGGGGATTATGATGATCGGCAATTCTGCTCATTGTATTTCCTCGCAGCACCATTTCGACACCTACAAGGTTAATATTTGGATCTTTCTTTACAGCCGTTTCAAAGGGTTTACGGAATTTCTTGTCCGCAAGAAGTACAACATTCATTTAATCACCAAGCTTTCCTATTAGTTTCTTTATATCCGAGATTATATATTCTGCTTCCAGACCGTCAAATGTATCAGGCTTATCAGAGGACAGAACCAAGAGATACAAATCAGAGCTGACATTGAAGCGAGTTACAAGCTTGCAGCCTGTATCCTTATATACCGTAGTACACGGCAGCGATAAATACTTCTCAATGGCTGCACTGTCAAGGCTGCTACCGTACAGCTTCTCACTGTTCTTATACAGCGACATATCCTTGACAGCAAACTCCATTTTCATATTCTCGGCAAACTGTTTTATAACTTTCTGTTCGTTCATACTGCGCCTTTCTGAGCAAGCTTTGCCTGATATTCTTTAAAGTTAGTGCTTATGGTGTCATATACAACGCCTTCCTGTTTCATACGATTATCAAAAGGAATAACTTTGTTTCCGCAGATAACAAGTCCTGTACCTTTCTCTCCTGTTTTCAAGTATGCTTCCTGTGACGGTGATAACTCAAAAAATTCAGATATAATCCTGAGATTTTGCGGTTTCTGCTGAAGAAGTACTTTAAACTCTGCATTTTCGATCATTGTACGTGCGTCAGGAGAACGAAGCACTTCCTCGATGTTCTGAGTTAATCCTGTGGCAACTCCTCCGTATTTACGAATACGCTTATATACCTTTGCAAAAAACTTGCCAGATTCTGTTGACTGCTCAGAGAACATTACAGAAAACTCATCACACCAGAGCCATGTTCTTATACCTTTTTTCTTGTTTTCTACTACTCGCTGCCATACAAATTCAAGCACTATCTGTAATCCAACATTTTCAAGCAAATCGCCCATATCAGATATATCAATAACAAGGTATTTGTCCTTAACATCGATATTTGTTTTGTCTGCAAAGTTTTTCAATGAGCCAGTAACATAAATCTCCATAATAAGGGCAAGCTGTTTAGCTTCCGTTTCATTCTGCTTATTAAGCAGATTATAAAGTGTAGTGAGAGTAGGCAGCTTTTCGTAATCTACACCGCCGCTGCGCTGATAATCATAATATGCCAGATGTATACAACGGTCAAGTACAGACTTTTCTTCCGATGTAAGAGCTGTGCCTTTCATTGTTTCGACAACAGTCATTATAAACTCCGACTTAATTGATATAGCGTCCCTTCCGTCCTCAGAGAAAGAAAGATCAATATCAAAGATATTATAGTGTGTAGGGGAGTTAGGTGAAAGCTTCAGCACTTCACCGTCAAAATTCTCCTTCTGTGCAAGGATAGTATACTCTCCGTCCGGATCAATTACTATCAATTCATCATTTGGATATTTATTCCTTACTTCTAACTGTTCGCACTTACCCATCATTGATTTTCCAGAACCTGCTGTTCCAAGAAAATATCCATTAGCATTCATTTCATCTGTTCTGTCAAGAACAATGGCAGCGTTAGTTGCTCGATTGATACCGTAAAAAACGCCGTTCTCCGAAAAGTAAGTGCGATATGAGAAAGGGAGCAGTACCGCCGCTGCGTCTGTGAGAAGATATGTACACACAGCTTTATTAAGGTGATCAACGCCGAATGGAAGAACACTGTTCATTCCTTTCTCCTGCTGCCTTACAAGGTAGTTTATCTTTACCTGATGTTTTGCTGCCTTAGTTTTTATGAACTTTGTGAGTTCTTCAAGGTCTTCCTTATTCTCAGCTGAAAGAGATATAAATACTGATACCTCAAAGAGTTCTATTATACTTCCTGCCAGTCGCTGCTGTAATTCCTCAAGCTCTGCAAGCTTATCTGTCATACGGAAAGGAATGAAGCTACCGCCCCTTTTGTGATTTTGCTCACGACGTTCTTCCATTTTACCTTGCAGCGCATTGATCTCTTTTCTTACCTTGTCAAGTGCCATACCTTTGTCAACTCTTGTAATATGCTTTGATACGGCTATTTTGAAGTTATTATCAAGCAGCTCAGATATAAAGCTATCATTGAGTTCACGGTCATAACTATGCACATACATTATGCGAGTCAGCGAAGGTCCGACCTCTATTTCCTTTGCTTTGAAAGCAAACATCGAAGGAGCTATATAGTCCTTAAGTCTGTTTCCTCTGGAGAAGTAATTAGCAGGAAGCATAAACTCTGCTGTATCAAATGGGTGATAATACTCATGCACGATCTTGAATACTTCCTCGGGCATGAGCTGATGTGTCTCTACACCGAGGTTGTTATAGTAGGTCTGTAACTCTCTGAAATACTTGAATAGTACATTTACGTTGTCAATCTTAGTCTGAGGTACATACGAAAGAGATATTACCATAATTTTTTTTGCACAAGCTTCCGCTGACTGGCTTATCTTATTTTCAAGAATATCGTCATAGTAATTATCATAAAGCTCATTATCTATTTCTCTGTTGTCAGGGATCATTGCTTTGCGAAGCTGCTCTGTATTGATAGAGGAATTCATTATAAACTCCTGATAATGTATATCTGTAGGCAGAGCATTTAAAAGCTTTTGATAATTCCCATATACTTCTTCCTGTTCATGATCACGCAGAAGCTTATAGTCAAGGTTCTCAAACGAGAACAGCAGAGTATATTTATCTTCTCCGACAAGGAAAATACCGTTTTCATACACTTCCCAAAAGGGAATTGTATCCTGTGCTGTTTTGGGTATCTTCATGCCTTCGGAGAAAAGAGAATTATTTTTGTTTTTCTTTCCGAATATCCTTCTGAATATCGACATTATTCATAAACACTCCTTCCTGTTTATAATAGCGCACATCTGCACCTTTCATAGCTTTAACAAAATACTCAAAGAGGTTCATACCTTGAATATTGATAACGCCAAAGAAAATAATACTGCCAAGAACTAAAAAGATCAGTGTTGACAGAACTGTAAAGCTCAGAGTATTCTTTAGCAAAAAATACATAAGTATTCCTATACCACAGGCTATTCCTGCAATAACCATTTGTTTTGTAGTAAGTCCGAGACTGTTGTTTGTTTTTTTCATTATGTTCTTAGTGACCTTTGCCTTTATCATAGCTGTTACCTCACTTTACAAGACCTGTAAGCACCTTTGGCGGCTTTACCATCATTACGCACATGGCAATAACAATTAATATTGTAGGTGATATATTGATAAGCGCTATTGCCAAATCACCATAATCACCAATATTTATCTTCGACTTAGTATTAAGATGTCCCGAGCAAACTGCCATAGCTATTGCCATAAACAGTGTTTGTGAAGCTACCTGTATGAATACTGATATAAACTTCTTAAAGTATTCTTTAGTAACCTCACTTGAAAGGCAAGCGAAAAATGCAGGGGATACAACAATAAGCATTGCAAGCTCGATAGAACGCAGTACAAGCTTTATCATAACAATCGAAACACAAACAAGAATTACACCGATTATTAAAGCTAAAACAAGGCTTATTGCTGCTGCTGCGATAGCATCTAAGATAGGACCGATGATCTTTACGCCGCTTTTTTCAATTTTAAACTCAGGGTAAATATCCATTGTTACATCAACATTATTCAGCAATTTCACGGTAAGACCGCCGATAATACTGAGGATAAGCATACATATCTTTACACTTAAATCAATAATTATCTTAGCAACCAACAATCTTCCAAATATTCGCAAAGCACCTTTCGCTGTAAATATCTCATATTTTATTGTTTGTTCCACAAGATTTACCGCAAAGAAAAGTAATACAAGACTATATGCAAATATTCTTAATGGATCAACAAGCAAACCTAAGCCAGATGACTGATCAATCGAAGATATATCGATTCCATATTTTATAGTTCCAAGTACGGGATCATTTTTAGTATACTCTTTTAATGCAACCTGTGTGGAAGGGTCCGCCATCATGATCATACCTTTTTCAGCGTCTAATATAAAGCTTGCAACCTTAGCCATAGAGCGAGGTATAGCAAGTAGCTTGTTGGCAATACTTCCGGCAGGCACTTTATACTCATCAACAGTTTCAGGTTTATCCTCCTCTTGTACACTATCCAGATAATCAGTAACTTCTTTTTGAGTGTCTATGTTATCAATCTTTTGATTGATTTCGTCCATTTTTCTATTTGTTTCATTTGCTTTTGCATTTGCGTCAGCGCCGTTCTGCATACTATTATTAATATAATTCCAAATCTGAGTTATTGTATATTCAGTAGTCCATGTATTCGGATCATTTGGATCATTTTCATATGCAAAAGCATTCACTGGAAAAGCAAAACAGATACAAACAAAGAAAGAAAAAATTATAGGAATAAACTTCTTCATATCGTCACCTCACTAACTAAATATTGATTGCACTGCAAATGTAGCTGCAAACAGAACTCCTGCACCTGCTATCGCTCCAAAACCTTCTAACGATAATTTGGGATTTTCTTCCGACTTTCCTTTTGCAATCATGATAAGACCGCCGCCACCGCCTATAGCCAACAGCAATGTTCGTGCTATCCACATTACGATACCGACAAGGTCACCCAAAGGATCGGCAGAAGCTACTAAAAGTACCATTGAATTTATCATAGCACTACTCCTTTTGAATAACAGTGCGCTCCTTCACTGGAACGCACTGTATTCGATTTGTTAGCTTATATAAGACTTGATACAACAAAAGAACCTGCGAAGCAAGCAGCTGCAACACCGATAGTTGCAAGACCAGAATACACATCACGATTATTTTCTTCCTGTTTTCCCTGCACTATCTTTATAACCGAAGGAGCAGCAATTACAATAATAACAATTCTTACTATCCAGAATAAAAGGTTTATAAGCGTTGACTTTGTAGTTCCACCGCCTACTCCAGTAGGAGCTGCATTTTCTGCATTATCTGCGAATGCCACCATTGCCGATGAGCATACAGCCATTGCTATTGTGCAAGCTGTGATAGCCATTTTGATTACTGCCATACGGAACTTTCTTACGTCGAACTTCTTAATTACATTTTTCATTTTTTAATTTCTCCTTTAAAATAAATTTGATTTTGATTAGGTCATAGGGTTTATGGGCGTATGAGTTTATAAAAAAATGTGCTATTATAGCACATTTTCTATCACGACCTTTCGATTGTAATATCTATGTAAACCTGTAAATTGTGCTATTATAGCACAATTTGGAGAGGTCACTATTTTTGCTGTACAGGCGATTTTGCTACATTTGCAGCCATTTTCAAGCCTTTTTCTAAGGCTACAAAGATAGCACCAACGCCTGTAGAAGCCGTAGCTGCGGAAGCAGCCGTAGAAGCTGCCTTTGTAGCTGTTCCCTTAGCCATTGCCTTAAATGCTTCACTTGCAAGCATTTGTTTTCCTGCGGCAGTTGCTTTTACCGCTGCTCCCTCGACGGTAACAAGCCCCTTGTTCTTCATATCAACAAGGTTACTAAGTACCTTCTGTACTGTTTCCTTGTCCGAGTGAGTCATGATTGATTTAAGATCAAGGGTATCGGCGTGATTAAAGAAGCTCAGATCGGATATTGTTCCGTCAAGCTCAAAGCCGATAGTCTGTTCCATATTACGTATGGCAGCTTCATAGTCCTTTGCAGCAGCTATTCTAAATTCAGGCTTTTTAATGAAGTCTTTTCCTGCATTTGTTATAGTGATTTTTCCTGTTTGTCGGGAAATATTTACTTTACCACTGATAGCTGCTTTGTTAAATTCATCTACCACAGCATTTTTAAGTGTTTCATCAGGAATGTTCTCTATCATCGATATTGGCATTTCATTAAAGCGGCTGAAATATCTGAGGTCTGTACTCTGTCCAGTAAAAACAAAAGAAGCGTCCGAACCTGATAAAAGGCTTGTCGCTTCTTTACTGACAAGATTATTAATGTACTTCGCCATATCAACGGCAGTTTTTATATTATGTCCTGTCTGCTTTATGCTGCCTGTAAGCTCTGCATAAAGCTCGTCCTCTGTATACATTATTCATCATC
>Ga0256407_10001896_pt1 | contig 41866 bp, 30 predicted proteins | sample RumenRJG_04DNA_FD_193489 | JGI IMG/M metagenome (GOLD analysis project Ga0256407, IMG submission 193489) | Bovine rumen microbial communities from Lethbridge, Alberta, Canada - RJG_04 | ecosystem: Host-associated > Mammals > Digestive system > Stomach > Rumen | place: Canada: Alberta... | reverse complement strand
AAGTAGGCGGAGTTGGCCTCAAACTGGGGGTTCACCTGGGTCTTCTCGTCGTCCAGGTACTGCTTCACACCGGGTGCGGTGCGGATCTTGCGATAGATAATCTTGCTCATGATACTTAGATTTATTTTTGTTTTTGTTGTTGTTCTGCTCCCAACTTGGGGAATGGAAGCTTTTCCCTTGCGAATCCTGTCTTTGCCGAACACGAATCTTTCGAATCTTCACAGATAACTTTTATTCCCGTAATTCCCGTAATTTCCCTGTAGGGGAGCTGTTTTTATAACATCACCGCTTTGCGGTAGATTACGCAGATTACGCAGATTTTTTTTCTGTGCCTTCTGCACAGTCTGAATCTCGCCTGATCCGTTCAATCCGTGTTCGTTTTCAACCCGATTCTGTGTCTTCAAATTTGCCGTCGGCAATCCATGGCTTTGCCGCCGTCTCTTTGATGCTTTGCCGTTAGCAATTTTATGCGTTGCTGCCGGGGTGCTTTTCTGGTCGTTTCAGCCCTGCCGGGAGGCACTTCAGGGCTCGTGTGCGCTTTTCTTTAATTACAGTACAAAGTTACGACTTTTTTCTGAGATATGCAAGCATTTATAGATTTATTTTCGATTTTAGGCGTTTTTTTTACAAACCAGTATAATGTGATACAGTGATACAGTATACAGTTTTCTACGCGACACCTAAAAGTTGTAGACAAAAATTTTAATATATATATATATATTAAGAGTTTTTTGCTATTTTTCGTGCCCTTGCACCTTGCTCACAAGAAAACTGTATACTGTATCACTGTATCCATTTCGAAAAAATGATGGATTTATTTGGTTGCATATCAATGAGTTATGTTATATTCATGATTTGCCAAGAATATCAAGGAAGATGGTCATTTCCCCTCTTTACCCCGCTTTTTACCTAAAACAGAAACCCAAAAACATGCCGTTAGATAGTGAAATTGAGAGGTTGAAGCCCAAAAGCCCATTCTTTTCCCACCTCTGAAATGTGAACATTTCTTATGATTTTTGGGTTGGATTGTTGTTGATTTGATGGAAATGTTGTAACTTTGTGGCGAAAATTATAACCTATGGCGGAACGCGCAGATTTCATACAGGGCAGAAAGCCCGTTACATTCGTTGACTTGTTCGCTGGTGCTGGGCTATAGCGAGAAGCATTTCAGTAATAGCTATACGAAATAGGACACTTCACTGTTGAAGTTTATAAGCATCAGAATCATCTTCTGGTGCTTTTTTTGTGCCCTTGCGGAAGGGTCTTGACGGGATGTGACGGGACATCAGAGGATAATCCGAGATATCGCGGGATAGTTCGGGACGGCCTCTTCCAAAGCCATTAGACCGTAAATAATAGTATGTACCTTTGCACCGTCGAACCAGCCCACGCGCTGAGCGAAAGTTCCATGCGGCAAATATGACAATCACGACCTCAGCAACGGGGTCGTGATTGTTTGTCTTTTTACCAAAATGTGTGACCTGATTTGTTTGCGGAATGCAAGTTTTTAGGCAAGAATGTGATAAAAATGGGCATTTTATACAATAAACGGGGAAAAAAGGAGTTATTTCTATTGATGAACAGACGAATTTTCGTGGTGTTGGCTCTTCTGACGGCGGTGATGCTGGAGGTGAGGGCGCAGTGGGATGTGCAGTTTTCGGACTACACAGCCCTGAAGTCGTTTTATAACCCTGCGGTGTCGGGTACGGATGGGAAGCTGAATGTGGCGGTGGCGTATTCGATGCAGAAGGTGGGGTATGACGATGCGCCTGCGACGTTGTATGCTGGGGCGGATCTGCCGGTCTATTTCCTGAATCCCCATCATGGGGCAGGTGTAAGTTTCTTCAACGATAACATCGGTATTTTCAGTACCACGAGGATTGGTTTGCAGTATGCCTACAACATCAAGTTGAGCAAGAAGGGTAAGTTGGCGATTGGTGTTCAGGGGGCGATGTTGAATGAGAAGATCAACCCGAAAAAGATGACGTTGGAGGATAACAGCGACCCTGCGTTCCCTACGTCTGAGGTGAAGGGCAACAAGATTGATATGGGTGTGGGTTTGTATTATTATCACCCGATCATGTGGCTTGGAGCGTCCTCGCAACACCTGCTGGCACCAGCGATTTGGTTGGATGAAAGGTATGAGGTGGAGGTGCCAAGAATGTATTATTTGATGGGTGGATGCAATATTAAATTAAGAAATTCGTTATTATCCTTGCAACCGTCCTTCTTGGTGCAGTCGGATATGGACAGGTGGAGAGAGGATGTGCAGTGCAAAGTGACCTACGAACGTGAGGAGAAGAAGTTTTATGGTGGTGTGGGTTACAGCCCCAACACATCGGTGATATTCATGGTGGGAGGCATGTTCCACGGTGTCAATCTTGGTTACAATTACCAGATGTACACGTCGGGTGTGGGACTGATTCACGGAAGTCATGAGTTGGTGGTGGGTTATCAGACCGACCTTGACCTGTTTAAGAAGGGGAGGAACAAGCACCAGAGCGTGAGATGGCTTTGAGAGGTGAGAGGTTAGAGGTAAGAGGTTAGAGGTTAGCGGTTAGCGGTTAGCGTTTGGCATTGAAAATTTAGAGATAATAGATAAAAGATAAGATAACGATGAAAAAATTATTGTTTGCTATAGGTACAGTGGTCTTTGCCCTGGTGGTGGCATCCTGTTTCTCCAGTAAGGGAGGCTCGAGTGCTACAGGTGGTGAAGTGACTGGCGTGAGCGGTACGTCGATGGGCGAGCCTGCTCCTTATGGCATGGTATTGGTGAAACGCGGAAGCCTCAAAATGGGTACGGAGAAGACCGATAGCCTTTGGGGTAAGGATGTGCCGACCAGGGACATCAGCGTGGATGCGTTTTGGATGGACGAGAAGGAGGTCACGAACTCCATGTATCGTCAGTTTGTCTATTGGGTGCGCGACTCCATCATTCGCGAACGTCTTGCCGACCCTGCATACGGTGGTGACGAGAGTTACAAGATTGAGGAGGACAAGTATGGTGAGCCTGTCACCCCGCATCTGAACTGGAACAAGGCTTTGCCACGTAATCCGGACGAGGATCAGGAACGTGCCATCGAGAGTGTCTATACCCACCATCCTGTGACGGGTGAGAAGATGCTTGACGTGAAGCAGCTGAATTACCGTTATGAGGTGTTCGACTATGTGACGGCTGCCAAGCGCAAGTATCGCCTCGACCCCAAGGAACGTAATCTCAACACGGACTTCCAGAATGACCAGGAAGAGGTGGTGATGATTTCGAAGGACACGGCATACGTGGATGACGATGGCGTTATCCATCGTGAGACCATCACACGTCCGCTCAGCAGCATGTGGGACTTCCTGAATACATATATAGTAAATGTGTATCCCGACACCACTTGCTGGATCAACGACTTCCAGAATGCGGAGAACGAGGTGTACATGCGCCTTTACTTCACACATTCCAACTATAACGAATATCCAGTGGTGGGTGTGAACTGGGAACAGGCCAACGCTTTCTGCAACTGGCGCACCGACTTCCTCCTGAAGGGCTTGGGCTCTCAGGCGAAGTTCATCCAGCGTTACCGTCTGCCGACCGAAGCCGAGTGGGAGTTTGCCGCTCGTGGAAAGGACGGCAACGAACTGCCCTGGCAACAGGATGGTGTGTCGAGCGACAAGGGTTGCTACTATGCCAACTTCAAGCCCGACCGAGGCAACTACACGAAGGACGGTAACCTCATCACTTCGAAGACGGGCATCTACAGTGCCAACTCCAATGGTCTCTACGATATGGCTGGTAATGTGGCAGAGTGGACAAGCACCGTCTATACAGAGGCTGGTGTGCTCTCGATGAGCGATATGAACCCGACCCTCACCTACAATGCGGCCAAGGAAGACCCATACGCGTTGAAGAAGAAGAGTGTGCGTGGCGGTTCGTGGAAAGACCCTGAGAGTTTCATCAAGAGTGTATGGCGCTCGTATGAGTATCAGAATGTGGGACGTTCCTTCGTGGGCTTCCGTTGCGTGAGGTCACAGTTGGGAACTGCATCAAAACAGAAAAAATAATAAACAAAAACTAATAACTAAAAACTAAAAGTGAAAGTATCTGCCATCCGGATAGCAAGTAACTTAAACTTTTAACTTTTAGTTTTTAACTTTTAACTTCAAGATTATGGCAACACAATATACAGGCATACAGAAGTGGCTCCGCACCAAGCGCGGTCAGACTTTCTTGAACTATGCATACAGCTGGGGTGCATCCGTCGTGATTGCAGGTGCCCTGTTCAAACTCACCCACCAGGAAGGAGCAGACATCATGCTTTGGCTCGGTATGGGTACTGAGGTCATCGTGTTCTTCCTCGCTGGTTTCGAACCACAGGAGAGTATGGATGCACAAGAATTGGCTGAGGAGGTGGCTGAGAATGCAGCCATCGCAGCACAGACCAACGCTGCTCTCTCAGAAGAGACCGTTGCAGCTCTGGCCAATGCCGCCACAGGTATGGCCAACGCTCCTATCGGAGGTGGCACTGTGGTGATTGGTGGTGGCGGCGTGCCGAGTGGAGGCACGATTGTCATCAATGGTGGAGGTGGAACAGGTGATGCTGGTTCGACTGGTGAATCTGGTGCAGCTCCAGCAGCTCCTATCGATGCTGCCCAGTTGGCTGAGAACATCTCTTCTGCTCCAGTCTTCCGTTCTGCTCAGTTCCAGAGCATGGCACCTGAGATGCAGGAGGCTACCAAGGCCTATGTGGAACAGCTCACAGAACTCACTGAGACCCTCAAGGAGGTGGCAGAGCAGAGCGCTCGTCTCACACGCGACTCTGAGGAGATGGAGAACATGAACCGCACGCTTACAGGCATCAACCGCTTCTATGAGATGCAGTTGAAGAGTGTCGGCACGCAGTCGGCTACAATCGACGAGGTGAATGAGCAGACCAAGAAGCTGGCCGCTCAGCTCCAGGAACTCAACGAGGTATATACCAAGATGGTTGAAGCACTCAAAATGAAAATCGCATGATCAGAAAGAAGTTAAGTCCACGTCAGAAGATGATCAATCTGATGTACGTTGTGCTCATGGCAATGCTGGCGCTCAACGTATCATCCGATGTGCTCGAAGGCTTCTCGCTCGTGGATGAAGGTTTGAATCGCACCAAGACCAACTCGACCACCCAGAACGAGGCGATCTACAAGGAGATGGAAGCTGCCATGAAGCAGAATCCGGAGAAGACGCGCCAGTGGTATGAGAAGGCACAACAAGTGCGCAAGATGTCCGACTCGCTCTACACCTTTGCAGAGAACCTGAAGTGGGAGATCGTGCGTGAGGCTGATGGTAGCGATGCAGACATCAACAACATAGAAGGCCGTGACAACCTGGAAGCAGCCACACACGTCATGCTGGCAGCGGGTGTAGGCAAGGGCGGTCAGTTGAAGAAGGCGATAGAACATTATCGTGATGGCATCACATCCATGATCAACGATGAGAATCAGAAGAAGATCATCCGTTCCAACCTCTCCACCGATGTGCCCAAGAAGGCCAAGTTGATGGGTAAGAACTGGCAGGAATACATGTTCGAGAACACCCCTGTGGCAGCCGCAGTCACCCTGCTCACCAAACTGCAGACCGACGTGCGTCATGCTGAGGGCGAGATGCTCCACCAGTTGGTTGCCAACATCGACGTGAAGGATGTGCGTGTGAACGAGATTCAGGCACTCGTCATCCCCAGTTCGCAGACTGTGGTGCGTGGTGGCAAGTTCTCCGCCCAGATCATCATGGCGGCCGTTGATACCACCCAACGTCCTGAGATATATGTGGGCAACACCCTGCTCAAGTCCGAGAATGGACGTTACGAGACCATCTGTGGTTCTACAGGTGACTTCACCCTCAAGGGTTACTTGGTGATGAGGAACGGTAATGGCGAGACCATCCGTCGCGAGTTCTCCCAGCCCTACACCGTTGTGGAACCATCGGCAACCGTGAGTGCCACGATGATGAATGTGCTCTATGCCGGTTATCAGAACCCCATCAGTGTCAGTGTGCCTGGTGTGCCGAACAACAAGATCAGTCTCTCCATGACCAACGGAACGCTGACGCATAAGGAGGGTGGCAATTATGTCGCCGTACCGACCAATATTGGTGAGAACGCCGTCACCTTCACTGTCACAGCCCAGAACGAGGGTCGTCAGCAGGAGATGGGCAAGTTCACCTTCAATGTCCGTAAGCTCCCAGACCCGACGGGTTATCTCGACTACACCGACTCCAAGGGCAACAGCACCCGTTTCAAGGGCGGACGCATCTCCAAGCAAGCCGTCCTCTCGGCAGGAGGCATCGGAGCTGCCATCGACGACGGTCTGCTCAACATCTCTTTCCGTGTACTTGGATTCGAGACCCGTTTCTCTGACAACATGGGCAATATGGTCAATGAAGTCAGCAACTCAGCCTCCTTCACACCCAACCAGATTGCACGTATCCGTACCCTCACAAGAGGCAAACTCTTCAACATCAGCCGCATCCGAGTCATCGGTCCCGACGGCATCGAAAGAACGCTCATTTCCCCCGTGGAAGTCATTATAAACTAAAAACTAACAACTAAAAACTAAAAAGTGAAAGTATCCACCATCCGGATAGCGAGTAACTTAAACTTTTAACTTTTAGTTTTTAACTTTTAACTTTCAATATGAAACGAATCATATTCATATTAGTGGCAATTAGTATGGCGGGCACGATGGTTGCCCAGCCACAGAAAAGTCGTGTGCAGAATGCCAGAACCACCACTGCCGCCAAAAACACCAACACAGCAGCCACAGGAACCAGCCGCGCAAGCCTGATGTTCCCCACCGCTGTGGATGTGCCCGAAGACCCCACTTGGCGACGCGACATCTACCGTTCCATCGACTTGACCAAGGACGAGAACGCTGCCCTCTACTATCCCGTGGAGCCACAAGGCAACAGCATGAACCTCTTTACCCTCCTCTTCAAGTTGCTCAATGCTGGTAAGATTCCCGCCTACGAGTATCAGTTGGATGGTTTGGAGCATTTCGACCAGAGCAACCGCCTCCACTTCAAGGACATGCTCGACCGTCAGGAAATTGCCTACCTGGTCGATGGCAACAGCATCAAGGTGGATCAGGCCGACATCCCTTCTGCCGACGTGCTCAGCTACTTTGTGAAGGAGAGTTCCTACTACGACCAGAACACCGCCACTTATCATAGCCGCATCGTGGCACTCTGTCCTGTGATGCACCGTGCAGCCGATGAGTTCGCCATCAGAAGTTACGTGAGTGAAGACGAAGAAGAAGAGTCTGTGCAGAACCAGAACGTGCAGAAGTTCCCCCTCTTTTGGGTGAAATATGATGATGTCAAGACCTACCTCAGTGGTCAGGACGTGATGACCAGCAACCTCAACAACGCTGCCAAGATGTCCATTGACGACTTCTTCTCCACCAACCACTACAAGGGTGACATCTACATGACCACCAACATGCAGAACAAGTCCCTGCAGCAATACTGTGCCACCGACTCCCTCCTGAAGAAGGAGCAGACCCGCATCGAGAAGCAGATCTCCGATTTCGAGGAGCACATCTGGACGACCCCCATCGACTCTGTCGAACAGGCACGCCGTGACTCCATCGCCGCCGCTTCCGTCAAGGGCAAGAAGGCCAAGGCAGCCACCGACAAAGCCTCCTCATCTGCAGCCCGCAGCAGCCGCCGTGCCTCTGCCTCCTCCGGCAAGGAGAAGTCAGGCGGTTCATCAGGTGGTGGCAATAGCGGTGCCCCACGTGTGTCTGTCAGAAGACAAAGGCATTAGGAGGTTAGAGGTAAGAAGTAAGAGGTTAGAGGTTATGGTTCGGACTGACGTGTTGATTGTGGGTGCTGGTCCTGCTGGATCGATGTGCGCCTACCTGCTCAAGAAAGCAGGAGTGGATTGTCTGCTGATCGACCATGCCACCTTTCCCCGTGACAAGATCTGCGGAGGCGGATTGACTTATAAGACTTGGTATTTGCTCGACCAGCTCATGCCAGGTTTTCGTTATGACTACAACCCCGTCACCCGCATCCGTCTCTCCGTCGATGGCAAGGCACAATGCACCTTCGACATCGAGCACCCCATCCGCATCGTCCAGCGTAAGCTGTTCGACCATGCCCTCCTCCAGCAATACCTCGCCCTCGGAGGTACCTTTCAGCAGGGTGCCCTGGGGCAGATAGAGGAACAACCCGACGGCAGCATCGCCGTCACCCTGAAATCAGGCCAGCGCATCACCTGTCAGTATATCGTCGGAGCCGACGGCAGCAACAGTCAGGTGCGCCGATACCTCAAGCCCGACACCGACCGGGGCATCCTCGCTATGGAACAATACATGGAGAAACAGGACGACTGCATCGAAGTCCTCCTCTCCCAATCCTACGACGCTGGTGGCTACTTCTACCGTTTCCCCAACCAATCCTTCGATGTGGTCGGTTTTGGCGACTACACCACCACCCCCGAGAAATTCCGTCGCATCATGCAGGAGAACAACATCCCCGAAGGTAAAGCACGCGGCGCCTACATCTACTCATCCCTCGACTATCCCCTCCATCCCCACATCCTTCTCATCGGCGACGCTGGCGGCTTTGCCAACCGCATCACCTACGAAGGCATCTACAACGCTTTCTGCACCGCCCAGCATGCCGCAACCGCCATCATCACCCACCGTCCCTTCTGTGACACCAATGCCCCCGTCTTCCGCCGCATCCGTCGCGAAGAGACCCTCTGCAAACTCTTCTACAGTCCCTTCAGCTTCACCATTCTCCGATGGATGTGCCATCACCCCCACCTCATCAAAACCATCTTCGACAGGAAGATGAGAGGCTGAGGTAACCTCCCGACAAATTTTTGCAACGCCAGCGTAAGTATGGCAATCGAAAGAGCCGTACCTTTGTAGTCGATTTATCAATTACTCCAAAACCCATTCATGATGAAAAGACTACTCATGATGGCCGCAACGGCATTGGCGATGCTGACGGCCACAGCACAACAAACCAGATTCTGTATTGCCCAAGATAGCAAAACCGCCCCCATCCTCGTGGACACCAACGATTGGAAAGGTGTCATCAGGGCAGCCCAAGACCTCGGTGACGATGTCCGCAAAGTCACAGGAACCCCCTCCGAAGTCGTTGAGACCTCCCAATTTTCAACTTTCAATTCTCAATTTTCAATTCTCGTCGGCACCATCGGCAAAAGCAAACTCATCGACCAGCTCATCAAGCAGAAGAAGATAGACGTGAAGCAGGTGCGAGGTCAATGGGAATCCTACCTCATTGACGTGGTCGACGGTCATCTGGTCATTGCAGGCAGTGACAAACGTGGCACCATCTACGGCATCTACGAGATTTCCCAACGCATCGGCGTCTCACCTTGGTATTGGATGGCCGACGCCCCCGTAGTCCATCACGACGAAGTCTATTACGACGCAGGCCGCATCGTGCAACCCTCTCCAAAAGTCAAATATCGTGGCATCTTCATCAACGATGAATGGCCATCCTTCGGCACCTGGTGCAACAACCACTTCGGCGGCGTGAACGCCAAAGCCTACGCCCACATCTTCGAACTCCTCCTGCGACTGAAAGCCAACTACTTCTGGCCAGCCATGTGGGCAACTGCCTTCAACGAAGACGACCCCGAGAGCCCGCGACTCGCCGACGAGATGGGCATCGTAATGGGCACCTCCCACCACGAACCCATGATGCGAGCCCACAAGGAATACACCTCCCGTCGTGAGGAAGTGGGCCCCTGGGACTACGCCACTAACAAGGAACGCGTGGACAAGTTCTTCCGTGAAGGCATGGAGCGCAACAAGTCGTACGACAACCTTGTCACCATCGGCATGCGAGGTGACGGGGATGTGGCGATGGGTTCTGGTGACGATACCGAAAACATGAAGACATTAGCCAAGGTGATAGAAGGTCAGCGCAACATCATCAAGGACATTTATGGTAAGCCCGATGCCGTGCCACAGTTGTGGGCTATCTTCACTGAAGTGCAACGATACTACGACGCCGGCTTCACCGTACCCGACGACGTCACCCTCCTCCTCTGCGACAACAACTGGGGCTACATCCGTCGCAAAGGCCGCGACTTCGAGCGCAAGCGCAAAGGTGGGCTTGGACTCTATTACCACATCGACATGAACGGCGGTCCCTGGAACGACCGATGGGTCAACACCACCACCGTACCCAAACTCCGCGAACAGCTCAACCTCGCCTACCAGTCGGGCATCGACCGCATCTGGATCATCAACGTCGGCGACCTGAAACCCAAGGAGATGCCGATAGACTTCATCATGCACTATGCATGGAACCCCGATGCCATCCAACCAGGCGACGAACAGGCATGGCTCGAAAGCTTCACCCGCAGCATCTTTGGAGAATCCTATGCCCAAGAAACCGCCGACATTATCGCCAAATACTCGAAATACAATTTGTGGCGCAAAGCCGAAGTGCAAGTGCCCGGCATATACAATCAGGAAGAGATGCTGAGGGTCAACAACCTCTGGCAAGCCCTCGTCTTGCGTTGTGAGGCGCTGAAGGAACAGCTCCCCCCAGAGGCACAGGACGCCTTCTACCAGTTAGTTTATTATCCCGTTGTAGCCAGTGCCGGAGTGGCACAAATCTACAACTGTGCCACGATGGGCGACAGCCTCACCATCAACGAACTCATGAAGAAAGACCAGCGCCTCACCGACCACTACAACAAACACCTCGCAGGCGGCAAATGGGACGGCATGATGCTCGACAACCACATTGGTTACACCCAGTGGTCCATCCCCAACAGCAACCGTCACCCCATGACCTTAGGATTCAGGGTCACGCACAACCTGACTCCCTCCGCCGACTCGAAAGAATACACAATCCCCGCCTACCGCTATGTTCGCAAAGATGAAGATTGGATCTTCCTCCCCGATCTCGGCAGGGGTAAAGGATGCATGGGCGCCAAGGACGTAATGAAGGAATATCCACAAGGAGGGCCTGCCCTCGAATACGAAGTGGAACTAGCCACCCCTCAGCCCTCAATCGCTATAGGCATCCTTCCCACCCAAGACATCCTGCCTGCACGCGGATTGCGATTGGGAGTACAGCTCGACGACTACCCCATGCAGGTGATAGATGCCCGTCAAGGAATAGTTGACACCTTTGGTGAGTACACCAAACAGAACCTTGCCGTATCGAAAGTATTGAAACCTCTGCCCTCTCGCAATCATCTCGCCCTGAGCGGATGGATGAACGGACGTCCATTACCCCGTCGTGACGAAGTGTTCGACAACATCCGTTGGCTCGAAGTGCCCCTCAATGCCACTCCAGGCAAGCACACCCTCAAACTCGTCATGATTGACCCCGAAATCGTGGTAGAGCAGCTGGTTGTCAACCCCGACAATCATCATTACAGTTACTTTGGCAAAGATTTTTGGTCTTTTCAATAAAAAGTTGTATCTTTGCGAACTAAATCAAATTTACCAACTCAACCTATGAAGAAAAATCAGTAATACTAATGCTTATGAACTTCTTGGAAGAAAAAATTTTGCTGGATGGTGCTATCAAGCAGGGAAACATCCTAAAAATAGATAGTTTCCTAAACCATCAGATTGATATTGACATCATACGCCAGATAGCATATGAGTTGAAACGTCGATTCAAAGGTGTGGAAGTGACCAAAGTCCTTACCATCGAAGCTAGTGGCATTGCTATTGCCACGATGTTGGGTAATCTTTATGATGTTCCTGTGGTTTTTGCCAAGAAGAGTGAGACGGCGAATAGTACGGATGACAAGTATGTGTCGCAGGCTTATTCCTTCACGCACAAGAAGATGAACAGCGTGTTTGTTTCTCGTCCCTATCTGCAAGCTTCTGACAGAGTGCTGATTGTGGATGATTTCCTGGCTGACGGACAGGCTGCTTTGGCTCTGATGGACTTGGTGCATCAGGCTGGTGGTAAGGTGTCTGGCGTTGGCATCGCTGTGGAGAAGGGACAGCAAAAGGGCGGAAAGATGCTACGTGAGATGGGTTGCAAGCTGGAGTCTATCGCCATTGTTGAGGAGATGGATTGGGAAAAGCAGACCATCCGGTTCCGTGAGCAACCCAAAAGAAAACTTGGGAAGACAAATCTGAAGAAGAAATAACCTCGTCAATAACTGATTGCAATGGAAAACAAGGGTAGTCTCTATGAATTGAATGGGCGTATTCCTTTGGCACAAGCAGTTCCGTTTGGTTTGCAGCATGTGCTCGCCATGTTCGTGTCTAACATCACGCCAATCATCATTCTTGCCAATGTGGTGGGCATTGACGCTACGCTTAGTGGCGTTCTTATCCAGAACTGTATGGTGATAGCGGGCATTGGAACGCTGATTCAGCTTTATCCCATCTGGCGCATCGGTTCTCGGCTTCCCATCGTGATGGGTATCAGTTTCACTTTCTTGTCCCTTTCCATCTTTATCGGAACCACCTACGGAATGGGCACACTAATGGGTGCTGTTATTGTGGGAGGTGTCGTGGAAGGTGTGATGGGTCTTCTGGCCAAGTACTGGATTAAATTGGTGCCGCACGTGGTGGCTGCTACGGTGGTGACAGCCATTGGATTCTCGCTGTTGCCCATTGGCGCCAACTCCTTTGCAGGAGGTCAGGGTGCAGCAGATTTTGGTTCTTTGAACAACTGGATTGTGGGTACGTTCACTTTGTTGGTGTGTTTAGGCTTTCAGGTCTTTGCTAAGGGCTTCCTCCGTTCCCTCTCGGTGCTGATGGGTTTGATTGCAGGATATATCTTGGCAGTGTGCATGGGCATGGTTGATTTCTCAGGTCTTCACCATGCAGGCATCATCTCCTTACCTACTTTCATGCCTTTCAAACCTGAGTTTAATTTAGGTGCCATCCTCTCTGTGCTTGCCATCTATTTCGTTTCTGCCACAGAGACAATTGGTGACACGAGTGCTCTGTGTTCCAGTGCGTTGCATCGTCAGCCGCATAAGGTGGAAATGGGTAATAGTATCTGTTGTGATGGATTTGTGAGTTGCATCGCAGGCCTTTTTGGTTGTACGCCCATCACTTCTTTCAGTCAGAATGTGGGTTTGGCGGCCATGTCGGGTGTAGTGAACCGTTTTGCCATCGCCACGGGAGCATGCATCATGATAGCAGGAGGTGTGTTCCCTGTGGTGGGAGCTTTGCTTGCCACAATCCCGCAGGCTGTGTTGGGAGGATGTTCCATCATGATGTTTGGTTCCATCATGCTGGCAGGTTTTGGCATGTTGTCTCGTTGTGGCTTTGGACATCGCAACATGATTATCGTGGCACTTTCGTTGAGTGTAGGCATTGGATTCATACAGGCGACAGGCATGTTCTCCATCTTCCCCCAGATTGTGCAGACTGTTTTTGCCGAGAATTGTGTGGCTGTGGTGTTCCTTCTAGCCGTCCTTCTCAACCTGGTATTGCCTAAGGAGAAGGTCAAAGTTGACTGAAAACAACTGAAAAGCCTTGGAGTCGAACGACTTTAGGGCTTTTCTTTGCATTTTTTCCATGAAAAAGTTGTACCTTCGCATCGATTTTGAAATTTGGATATATGAAGGTATTGAAGTTTGGCGGAACCTCGGTTGGTTCCGTGGAGAGTATTCTCAACTTGAAGAAGATTGTCGAGGGACAGTGTGAGCCTGTCGTGGTGGTGGTGTCGGCCTTGGGCGGCATCACTGACCAGTTGATCAACACATCGAAGTTGGCGATGGCTGGTGACGGAGCTTACCTGACGTCATACAATGAGATGGTGGAGCGTCACCACCGGATGATTGACGCGGTCATCACTGATGCAGCGAAGAAAGAGGATTTGTTGGGCGCGGTGGACGATTTGCTGGGTCAGTTGAAGAGCATCTATCAGGGTGTGTATCTGATAGGTGACTTGAGTGAGAAGACCAGCAATGCGATTGTGTCGTATGGTGAGCGCATCAGCAGCCGTATTGTGGCAACGCTGATAGACGGAGCCCAGTGGTACAACTCGTTGGAGTTTATCAAGACCAAGCACAAGCAGGGGCGTAACCTGTTCAGCAATTCGGTGAGCACCTCCATGATCAAAGAAGCCTTTGCCGACTTCGCCCAACTCTCAACTGTCAACTCTCAACTGTCAACTATCGTCTGCGGTGGTTTCATCTCCACCGACAGCATGACCGGTGAGGTCACCAACCTGGGTCGTGGTGGTTCGGACTACACCGCCGCCATCTTGGCTGCCGCGTTGGATGCCGATGTGTTGGAGATCTGGACAGACGTGAGTGGATTCATGACCGCCGACCCGCGTGTCATCAACACCGCGTACCCCATCGAGCGGCTGTCGTATGTGGAGGCAACGGAACTCTGCAACTTCGGAGCGAAGGTCGTCTATCCCCCCACGATATACCCTGTGTGCATCAAGAACATCCCGATACTGATCAAGAACACGTTCCGTCCCGAGGACAAGGGCACCATCATCACCAATGTGGTGGAAGAAGATGAGGGTCGTGCCATCAAGGGCATCTCCTCCATCAACAACACGAGTCTGATCACCGTGAGCGGACTTTCGATGGTAGGTGTGATTGGTGTGAACCGCCGCATCTTCACGACCTTGGCGGAAAACGGCATCAGCGTGTTCATGGTGAGTCAAGCAAGTTCTGAGAATAGTACGTCTATCGGTGTGACCGATGATGATGCCGATCGTGCTTGTGAGGTGCTGAACAAGGAGTTTGCGAAAGAGATAGAAATGGGTGCGATGTACAAGATGAAACTGGAGCGCGATTTGGCGACGATGGCAATCGTTGGTGAGAACATGAAGCACACGCCGGGCATTGCGGGCAAGCTCTTTGGTACGTTGGGACGTAATGGCATCAGCGTGATTGCTTGTGCACAGGGTGCCAGCGAGACAAATATTTCATTTGTGGTGGAGCGCAAGAGCCTCAGAAAGTCACTGAACGTGATTCACGACTCGTTCTTCCTGTCGGAGTATCAGGTGCTGAACGTATTCCTCTGCGGTGTTGGCACAGTGGGTGGCAGCCTGTTGGAGCAGATAGCCGGTCAGCGTCAAAAACTGATGAAGGAGCGCAACCTGCAAATCAATGTGGTGGGCATTGCCAGTGGACACAATGCGATGTTCGACCGAAACGGCATTAACCTCTCGCAGTGGGAAGAGGACGGCAAGTTTTCCATCGCACAACTGCGTGCTGGTCTGAAGGCTGCCGAGGCAAGCGATTTGGAACGTCTGAAGGAGGAAGTCATCGGCATGAATATTTTCAACAGCGTGTTTGTGGATTGCACGGCAAGTGCCGATGTGGCAGGGCTGTATGAGGCATTCTTGAGTAATAACATCTCGGTGGTGGCTGCCAACAAGGTGGCTGCATCGAGTGACTACGATAATTATGCTCGACTGAAGGCCACGGCCCGAAAGCGTGGTGTGAAATATCTGTTTGAGACGAATGTAGGTGCTGGTTTGCCTATCATCAACACTATCAATGACCTCATCAATTCGGGTGACAAGATTCTGAAATTGGAGGCTGTGTTGAGCGGTACGCTGAACTTCATCTTCAATACGATTTCGGCGGATGTACCATTCAGTGAGACCGTGCGCAGAGCCAAAGAAGAGGGCTATGCAGAGCCAGACCCACGTGTGGACTTGAGTGGTAAGGACGTAATCCGCAAGTTGGTTATCCTTTCTCGTGAGGCTGGTTACAAGATGAATCAGGAGGATGTGGAGAAGCATCTGTTCATTCCGCAGCCTTTCTTCGATGGTTCGTTGGAAGACTTCTGGAAGAACTTGCCATCGCTTGATGCTCAGTTCGAGGCTGAGCGCAAGGAAGTGGAAGCTGCCCATCAGCACTGGCGCTTCGTGGCCAAGCTGGAAAACGGCAAGGGTTCAGTGTCATTGGAGCGTGTGGGTGAGCGTCACCCATTCTACGACCTTGAAGGTTCGAACAACATCATCCTTATCACGACCGAACGCTACAACCAGTACCCCATGCTCATTCAGGGCTATGGAGCCGGTGCATCTGTGACCGCTGCTGGTGTGTTCGCTGATATCATGTCTATTGCAAACATCTAAAATGAAGCATATTATCATATTAGGCGACGGTATGGCTGACTGGCCTGTGGAGTCGCTGGGAAACAAAACATTGCTGCAGTATGCCAACACGCCCTACATGGACAAGTTGGCAAAGATGGGACGTTGCGGGATGCTGAAGACGGTGCAGGATGGGTTCCATCCAGGCAGTGAGGTGGCAAACAGCAGCATCCTCGGCTATGACCAGAATGAGGTGTACGAAGGAAGAGGTCCGTTGGAGGCTGCCAGTATCGGTGTGGATTTGGCGCCAGAGGATATGGCAATCCGCTGCAACATCATCACGTTGGAAGACGGAAAGATCGTGACGCACAATGGCGGAAATCTGCAAACGGAAGATGCAGCTGTGCTGATTGACTACCTCAACGAGCATCTAGCCACAGACCGCGTGAAATTCTATTGCGGTGTGCAGTATCGTCATCTGCTGGTGATCAAGGGCGGCAACAAGCATGTAATATGTCAACCGCCCCATGACCATCCCGGAGAGGCTTGGCGCCCGTTGCTGGTGACTTCTGAAGCCAATGCCCCCAAAGATAATGAGATGACGGCGCAGGAGACGGCCGACCTGCTCAATGACTTGATACTCCGTTCGCAGGAGTTGTTGGCCAAGCATCCCTACAACGTGGAGAAGGCGAAGCGTGGTGAACGCCAGGCCAACAGCATCTGGCCGTGGGCAGGAGGTTATCGTCCGCACATGGTGCCGCTCACCAAGACATTCCCGCAGATCAAGCGAGGAGCCGTGATCACGGCTGTGGATTTGATTCGTGGTATCGGCACGTTGGCAGGTTTGAGGGTGATTGATGTGCCAGGAGCCACGGGTTTGTGGGACACCAACTATGAGGGTAAGGCTCAGGCAGCCATCAAGGCACTGGAGACGGACGATTTCGTCTATGTGCATGTGGAGGCTTCGGACGAGGCTGGACATGATGGCGACTTGGAGTTGAAGCTGAAAACGATAGAAGATCTGGATAGCCGCATCGTAGGACCCGTCTATGAGGCCGTGAAGGATCAGGAGGTGGCCATTGCCGTGTTGCCCGACCATCCGACCCCTGTGGCACACCGTACCCACACCAATGAACCAATCCCCTTCCTCATCTATGCCCCGCGCATGGAGGCCGACGAGGTGGAGACGTTCGATGAGGTGGCTTGTAAGAAGGGTAGTTACGGGCTGTTGGAGAAAGATGAATTTATCAAGGAACTAATGAAAATAGAATAGCATATGAAATACTATAGTACAAACGGAAAAGCGCCCATCGCCACATTGGAAAAGGCGGTGGTGAAGGGACTCGCGGAGGACAAGGGCTTGTATATGCCAGAGCGCATCAAGGCTTTGCCCCAGGAGTTTTTCGACAACATTGAGAACTGCTCGTTTCAAGAGATTGCCTATACTGTGGCGGATGCATTCTTTGGCGAGGATGTGCCTGCTGAGGACTTGAAGAAGATTGTGTATGACACCTTGGCATTCGATTGTCCTTGTGTGAAGGTGACCGACACCATCTACTCGCTGGAACTCTTCCATGGTCCCACGTTGGCATTCAAGGATGTGGGTGCAAGATTCATGGCAAGGCTGTTGCAGTATTTCCTGAAGAAGGAAGGTGCAGGGCAGGTGAATGTGCTGGTGGCTACATCAGGAGACACAGGCAGTGCAGTGGCAAACGGTTTCCTCGGAGTGGATGGCATCCATGTGTATGTGCTCTATCCGAAGGGCAAGGTGAGCCCCATTCAGGAGTGCCAGTTCACGACGTTGGGTCAGAACATCACGGCAGTGGAGGTGGACGGTGTGTTTGACGACTGTCAGGCTTTGGTGAAGAATGCATTTATGGATGCCGACTTGAACCAGCACATGAAGTTGACCTCTGCGAACTCCATCAATGTGGCACGTTTCCTCCCTCAGGCGTTCTACTACTTCTATGCTTATGCACAGATGAAGAAGAGAGGTCTGGCTGATCAGTTGGTGGTGTGTGTGCCATCGGGCAACTTTGGTAACATCTGTTCGGCACTTTTTGGCAAGAAAATGGGTCTGCCCATCAAGCGTTTCATCGCAGCCAACAATGCCAACGACATCTTCTTCAAGTATTTGCAGACGGGCAAGTATGAGCCAAAAGCATCGGTGCAGACCATTGCCAATGCTATGGATGTGGGTGATCCCAGTAACTTTGCCCGTGTGTATGAACTCTACGGCAAGAGTCATGAGGCCATTTGTGCAGACATCAGTGGTGCGACTTACAAGGATGAGCAGATTGCTGAGACCATCCAGGAGGTGAGAACCGAGACGGGGTATGTGTGTGACCCCCATGGTGCTTGTGGTTACCGTGCATTGAAGGAAGGATTGAAGGCTGGCGAAGTGGGTGTGTTCCTGGAAACAGCGCATCCTGCCAAGTTCAAGGATACTGTTGACCGCATCCTCAACGACAACATTGAGATACCGGCCAAGTTGCAGGCCTTTATGAAGGGCACGAAGCAGAGTGTGCCGATGACGAAGGACTTTGCCGACTTCAAGCAGTTCTTACTAAAACAATAAAGAATGAAACCCAGCAAGCAGCAAAAGCGCACCGTCCTGACTCGTTTCATGATGAAGGCGGTTTTGGTGGTCGTGTCAACGGCTTTAGTGGTGTATTTTATGCCGCGAGGCGATGAATTTGGCTATAAGTATGAGTTGGATAGACCATGGAACTATGGCTTGCTGATTGCCAACACCAAGTTCCCGATCCTGAAGAATGACTCGCTGATTCATCGTGAACGGGAAGCCACGATGCGCAGTTTCCAGCCCTATTACAATTATGATAAGGCTGTGAGGGACACGATGATGAACCGACTGTACAATTATGTGGTGGATGAGTGGAAAGGAGAAAACTCCGCCATGTATGTGCATCATATTGCTGTTTTGTTGGATACGATTTATCAGCGGGGTGTGCTGTCGGGAGAGGATTATGCGCGCTTGAAAGATGATGAGCATCACAAGAACATTCGCATTGTGAGGAATAATGAAGCGGTGTCAGTCCCACTGAACCGTGTGTTCTCTTTGCGATCGGCTTATGATTATATCATCACGGAAGACACGGCCAAGTATTCCAGTTTGGTGCTGCGGCAGTTTAACGTCAATGAACTCATCCAGCAAAACTTGACATACGACAAGATGAAGTCGGAGACGGAACTTGATGAGAACCTGCAGAACATCTCCAGTTATAATGGTTTTGTGCAGGCTGGTCAGAAGATTGTTGACCGTGGTGAGACGGTGACGGAAGAGGTGTATGATGTGTTGCGTTCTTATGAGAAGGATTACGAACGACGCAACACCATCGACACGAACATCCCATACAGGTCTATTGGTCAAGCGATTTTCGTGCTGGTGATATTTGTTTCGCTGATCACTTATTTGTCATTGTTCCGTATCGACTACTTTGAGAATGTGCGGAATGTGACGTTGCTTTTCGCCTTGCCGGTGTTCTTCTGTGTGATTGCCTCGTTGATGGTGTCGCACAAGATCCTGAACGTGTTCATGCTTCCGTGCTGTCTGGTGCCCATTGTAATCCGTGTGTTCATGGACTCACGTACCGCTTTCATGTTCCATTGTGGTATGGTGCTCATCATTTCTTTGATGTTGACCAGCAATTATGAGTTCATTGTCGTGCAGTTGGTGGCAGGCATGGTGGCCATTCAGACTTTGCGCGAGTTGTCTCAGCGTTCGCAGATTGTTCGGACGGCATTCATCATCTTCTTGGTGTATGTTATCTGCTATACGGGTTATTCTCTGCATCATGAGAACGACATCAAGATGGACACATGGATGTATGTGTGCTTCACGGTCAATTGCGTTTTGTTGCTTTTCACTTATCCGTTTCTGTGGATGTTGGAGAAGATGTTTGGATTCACCAGTGATGTGACCCTCGTGGAACTCAGCAATGTACACAATCCACTCTTGCAACGTATGACAGAAGTGGCTCCTGGCACATTCCAACATTCGATGCAGGTGGCAAACTTGAGTGCTGAGGTGGCTAACAAGATCGGTGGTAAAGCCCAGTTGGTGCGTACGGGTGCTTTGTATCACGATATCGGTAAGATGGAACGTCCCGTATTCTTCACGGAGAACCAGAACGGCTTGTCGCCTCATAAGCATTTGACGCCTTTGAAGAGTGCTGAGGTCATCATCGCACATGTGAAGAATGGTATAGCACTTGCAGACAAGAATCATATCCCTGATTCCATCAAACGGTTCATCACCACGCATCATGGCTTGGGAAAGGCTAAATATTTCTATATCACTTATAAGAATGAGCATCCTGACGAAGAAATTGATGAGAAGTTGTTCACCTATCCTGGACCTAATCCGAGTACCAAGGAGGAGGCGATTCTGATGATGTGTGACGCAGTGGAGGCGGCATCCCGCTCTCTGCCTGAATACACGGAAGACAGCATTAATCAGTTAGTGGATCGAATCATTGACAATCAGGTGGCAGAAGGCTTCTTCAGTGAATGTTCCATTACTTTCAAGGACATAGCTGTGGCAAAGATGGTGCTGAAAGATAAATTGAAGACAATATATCATACCCGTATTTCTTATCCTGAAATGGGAGAAGATTATGAAAACAGAGAAAGAGAAGAAAAATAGGATTTGGTGGACATTCCTGCTTGTGCTCGTCGTGGTGGCGGGTTTGTTAGGTTTGTTCTATCTGCCACGTATCAACGTTGGTGATGTGGATTTGCGTCGTGTCAACATCTTGAGCGATGTACAACGTCGAGACAAGGATGGTAATATCGTGGCAGAATTGGTGGCAGACTCATTGGATGGCTTTGTGGAGAAAGGTGTGGATTCTGCGGCTATCCGGGTGAAGCAACTGGCTTATGTGGATACAGTGCCCAAAGGTATGGTGGCAATAGAAGATTTTACCACAGACGGTTTGCATCGTGAAATGGACAAGTTCTACGAAGCATTGGGACAGTCGCACAACCGTCCTGTGCGTGTGGCGTATTTTGGTGACTCATACATTGAGGGCGATATCCTGACGATGGACTTACGTGCCATGTTGCAGGGAAAGTTCGGTGGTAAAGGCGTTGGCTTTGTGGAGATTGCTTGTGTGTCGTCCGATTTCCGTCGTTCTGTGACATCCCGTCGCAACAACTGGAGCCGTTATCATGCTAATGAGAAAGGGCGTGGTTTCAAAGCTAACTTGCAGAGTATGGCAGGTAGTTACTTCATCCCTTCTGGGACGGCCACTTACGAATTGCGTTGCCAGACCAATGTGTATGGTAACCTCTTGGGGGAAGCTGAAGAAGCTACAGTCTTTTTCACACCAGGAAATGGACTCAATATCAATTATTCCATCAATGGGGGTGAGAGTCTGTCGCTCTTCTCGAATGGTGAAGCCAGTGCTCCTCAGACATATGATGAAGTGGTGGAGGTGGTGGATTCCGATTCCACCATTAGCTATAAAACCGTCACTCGTACCGTGGAAACAGCTCAACAAGGGGTAGGAAATGTGGTGGCGAAGAGCGTGAGTGGCAGTATCAGCCGTTTCAACATGACGGTGACGGGTGGTCATGGTTCACGCTTCTATGGTGTTGCACTCGATGGATATAAGGGCGTGGTTGTGGATAACTTCAGTATGCGCGGCAGTGGTGGTCAGCACCTCAGCGGCATTCCCATAGAGACCCTTCGCAGCTTTGCCTCCGTTCGTCCTTATGACCTCATCATCCTGCATTATGGACTGAATGTGGCGAATGAAAAGCAGAAGGATTATGGTGGATACACGGGTCAGCTTGGCAAGGTCATCGACTTGATGAAGCAGGCTTATCCTCATGCCAGCATTTTGGTTGTTAGTATGGGTGACCGTGATAAACGTGGCTCTGATGGACAGATGCACACGATGGGTGGTGTGAAGGAGATGGTGTCCTACGAGCGTAAGATGGCAAGTGACCATCATGTGGCATTCTGGAACCTCTATGAGGCGATGGGTGGCGATGGAAGTCTTGCCAAGATGACAGAAAAGAAACAAGCAAATCTTGACTATACACACATCAACTTTGCAGGTGGACGCCATTTGGCTGAGTTGTTGTTTGATGTGTTGATGAACGGTAAGAGCAATTACGAGAATCGTGTACGTTAATCTGCGACATATCATCTTGATGATGCTTTGTGCATTCTTCTTCGTCTCATTCGGTGGAGGCGAAGCCAATGCGCAGTCGTTGACCACCCCGTTCCCTTCCACTTTCCGTAACACTCGTGCGAACGAACTGATTGATGGGGCGACATTGGCGCCCGTGTTCAGAAAGATTCATGAGCGCAAGACGGTCAAGGTGATGCAGATAGGTGACTCCCATGTAAGGGGAAATATCCTTCCTCGTACATTGGGCAGTACTTTACAAAACTACTTTTCTCGTTTGGAGTTTACGTATTATGGAATGAATGGTGCCTGGGCACGTCGCTTCTACGAACAAGATATGATTAACCGCGTGGTGGCAGAACGTCCTGACCTCCTCATTGTGTCTTTTGGAACGAACGAGGCACATGGCTCAACACTTGATGAACGGGTGCATGCTGAGACGATGCGGACGCTCACCCAACGTATCAGCGAACAATGTCCAGGTGTGTGTTTCCTCTTCACCACACCTCCGGGCAGTTATATCTCCCAGCGTACGGGCAGTTACACAACTGGTACTGGTCGTCGTCGCCGTACGCATTATAGCACCACGAAAGTGCCTAATCAGAATACTGCCAATGTGGCACGTAGCATTGTGAACTTCTGCCATTCCCATCATATGGCTGTGTGGGACATCTTCACCATCGCAGGAGGTGCCACCTCCGCATGCACCAATTGGCGCAATGCAGGACTCATGAACACAGATTGCATCCATTACGTCGCAGCAGGTTACACCTTACAGGGAAAGTTGCTGGGCGAAGCCATCTATAAAGCATATACAGGTACAGCTACCTCGGGTAGTCAGACACGCATGATGCATGGTTCTACCCCCAAGGAACAGAAGCCATATAAAACGGTAAAAGGATTTTAGGATTTTATGTTTGATATCGATTTTTCACGCCTTGTAGAACAGCTGCTCTATCAGCCAGAATCCCCAATGATTTTCTCGTCGGGCATCTTTCTGTTTTTGTTCTTGGCGTTCACTCTCATCTATAATAGCTTGGGCAAGGCTGACACCTGGCGCATTCTTTTTGTCACCTTCTTCTCTTATTACTTCTATTATAAGTCCAGCGGACTCTTCTTCTGGCTTTTGGCATTGGTCACCACAAGTGACTACTTCATTGCTCGTGCTATTGGTGGAGTGGGGAAAGGAGCATTGGGCAAGACTCTTGTGGTGTTGTCTTTGGTGCTTGATCTCGGTTTGCTCGTCTTTTTCAAATACACAAACTTCTTAGGTGAGACCATTTGTACCTTGTTGACGGATTGTGGTGTGGACGTTCCTGCTTCCATTAGTGGTTCCTATTTGTTGGGAGTGACGTGGCAACCGCGTGACATCTTCCTGCCTGTGGGTATATCCTTCTTCACGTTCCAGTCGTTGAGTTATACCATTGATGTGTATAGGGGCAATATCAAACCGCTTAATCGATTGCTCGATTATGCTTTCTACGTGAGTTTCTTCCCGCAGTTGGTGGCAGGTCCTATCGTGCGTGCTCGTGATTTCATTCCGCAGATTCGTCGCCCGCTTTTTGTGTCTGACCAAATGTTTGGTACGGGCATCTTCTTGATTATTGCGGGTCTGTTCAAGAAGGCTGTTATCAGCGATTATATCTCCATTAACTTCGTAGAGCGTATCTTCGACCAGCCTGACCTTTATAGCGGAATCGAAAACCTCCTTGCTGTCTATGGTTACACACTTCAGATCTACTGCGACTTCTCAGGCTATTCTGATATGGCAATCGGTATTGCCCTCTTGCTTGGTTTCCAGTTCCCCAAGAACTTCGATAGCCCCTATAAGTCAAAGTCCATTACTGAATTTTGGCGTCGTTGGCACATCAGCCTTTCCTCTTGGCTCAAGGACTATCTTTACATCTCCCTTGGAGGTAATCGTCACGGCAAGTTCCGTCAATACTTCAACCTCCTCATGACGATGCTTCTAGGTGGTCTATGGCATGGTGCTTCCCTCAATTTCATCTTGTGGGGAGGTTTTCATGGTGTGCTCCTTTGTCTCGACAAGATATGGCACAGCCTCTGCTCCTTCCTCAGTCCGTTGACGTATCTGCCTAGCAAGCATAACCCTACTCCCCAGAAGAATTGGTTGGTGGCGCTGGTGGGTGGTGTCATCACATTCCATCTTGTTGCAGCTCTTTGGGTACTGTTCCGTGCTCCTTCCTTTGGCATTGCAGAACAGGTGTTCCATCAGATATTCTGTAAGTTCGAACCACAAATATTCCTTCAGTGGTGTACCTCCTACAAGGCTGTTGCTTTTTTGATGTTGTTGGGCTATCTGCTCCACTTTATGCCCGAGTTCTTGTCCGATAAGGCAAAGGAATTTGTGACACGCTGTCCACTTGTGATTAAAGCGCTCTTTATCATCTTCCTTGTCTTTATCGTCATCCAGATTAAGTCTTCAGACGTGCAGCCTTTCATTTACTTCCAGTTCTGATTACCATGAATACTTCTGATATATACAATGCCGCCCAGCTCATCGAGTGCATTCAGCAAGTTGGTTTCTTGCCCTTGCTCGATAGCGGTATTGCGGGGTATTCAGCAGAAGAGATGGTGACGGAGGATTGCCGTTATGTCACTTTCCCCGATGGAGGATGGGATTGGCCTTTGTGGAAATGGAAAGGTTCTATCGTGACGGAGGGCAATTGTATGTATGGCAAGTTCTTTAACAAGAAAGCAGGGTTTGTCAGTCGGGAGTGGTGGCCAGACCTTTGCAACTATCGTCGCAGTCAACACCCTGTGCCCGAATCAGGAACCATTGAGGATGTCATTCTTACCACTCTGAACGAACATGGCAGCCTTATTACCCGTCAACTCCGTTCTCTTTGTGGTTTTACAGGCCCAAAGATGCGTAGTCGTTTCGATGCAATTGTCACCCGTCTGCAGATGGGATGCTACATCGTTACAGAAGACTTTGTCTATCCATGTGATCGTCACAATCACGAATATGGCTGGGGATGGTCACTGCTCACTACACCAGAACAACTTTACGGAGCTGCTGCCTACCAGTGCCCTCGTTCCCCAGAAGAGTCTTTCCAGCGGATGCTCGCACACCTACGAATCATCTTACCCCAAGCAGAAGAGAAGAAACTTAAAAGGATACTCCTTTGATTATAGGACTCAGATGAAACAAAAAGGGTCGCTCACAATTTGTGGGCGACCCTTTATAATATAATAATGTGTGAGATTATTCCTGCACGTAGCTTGCCAGCTGGTCAACGTCCAGTTTGCTGATGTAGTTGAAGTGCTTAGCTACTTCGCTTTCTGCGTAGTTCATGAAGACTACGAGAGACTTGCCGAAGAGCTCTGGAGCACGCTGGGTGTCTTGCAAGAGGAGGTGACACATGATGACGTATGCAGTCATCTCGTAGAGCTTGCGAGCACAGAGGTCGAGGAAATCCTGGTTGCCAGGTTCCTTTGCCTTTTCGATGCTCTGAGCGAGTTTCTCTGCCATTGCCTTGATGCGCTCAGCATATGCGGCGTACTCGGCTGCCACTGGTTCTGCTTCGAAGTCCTTGATGACGTTAGCATAGAAGCCAGAGGTGATGTAACGGATCGCCGCAACGGTCTGGAGCTGAGTGGTACCCTCGTAGATAGACATGATGCGGGCATCACGATACACACGCTGACACTTGTACTCGAGCATGAAACCGGAACCACCGTGTACCTGGATGGAGTCATAGGCAGACTCGTTGGCGAACTCAGAGTTCATACCCTTAGCCAGCGGCGTGAAGGCGTCAGCGAGCTTGCTGTATTTCTTGAACTCGTCGCGCTCCTCTGGAGTGAGCTTGCGCTCCTTGCTGATGTCGTCAAGGCACTTGTAGATATCTACGTAGCGGGCAGTCATATAGAGGAGTGAACGACCTGCATCGAGCTTTGCCTTGATGCGTGCAATCATATCGTAAACGGCTGGGAAATGGATGATCTCCTTGCCGAACTGCTTACGGTCGCGAGCATAGTTGATAGCCTCTTCGTAAGCAGCCTGCTCAGCACCTACTGACTGAGAAGCGATACCCAGACGGGCACCGTTCATCAGACCCATCACATACTTGATGAGACCGAGTTTCTCAGAGCCGCAGAGTTCAGCCTTAGCGTTCTTGTAAACAAGTTCGCAAGTTGGGCTTCCGTGAATACCAAGCTTGTTCTCGATACGACGTACATTCACACCACCGTTGCGCTTGTCGTAGATGAACATGGAAAGACCACGGCCATCACGAGTGCCTTCTACTGAACGAGCCAATACGAGGTGGATATCAGCGTCACCGTTAGTGATGAAACGCTTCACACCGTTCAGACGCCAGCAGTTCTCCTTCTCGTCGAAGGTGGCCTTGAGCATCACAGACTGGAGGTCAGAACCTGCATCAGGCTCAGTCAAGTCCATTGACATCGTTTCACCAGCACAAACACGTGGGATGTAACGCTTGCGCTGATCTTCGTCACCAAACTCATAGAGGGTCTCGATACAATCCTGAAGTGACCAGATGTTCTCGAAACCTGCATCACCTTCAGCGATGATCTCGTTGGCAGCCGTATAAACCACGTTAGGCAAGTTCAAACCGCCATAACGACGTGGCATTGTCATACCACAAAGACCTGCCTTGATAGTGGCATCGAGGTTCTCGTAGGTCTTGCTGGCATAGCGCACACGACCATTTTCGCAGTGAGGGCCTTCAGCATCCACATCCTCAGAGTTAGGACCGATGATGTTGGCATTGATGTCGCCTGTGATTTCGAGCAGGCTGTCAAAATTCTCCTGTGCATCCTCGTAGTCCTTGGGTGCATAGTCATACTGACCATAGTCAGCGTAGTTTCTCTCCTTCAACTCAACGATACGTTTCATCAAAGGGTGTTCCATGTGGAATTTAATCTCAGGAACGTCTGTATAGGAATTTGCCATTATTTCGAATTCTTTTTGTAGTACTTAATGAGTTTTGGAACAACCTCTTCGATGGTGCCGTTGATGATGTAATCGGCAATCTGATTGATAGGTGCGTTGGGGTCGTTGTTGATGGAGATGATGATACCAGACTCCTTCATACCAGCCACGTGCTGGATAGCACCGGAGATACCACAGGCGATATAAACCTTTGGACGTACCGTAGTACCAGTCTGACCAATCTGACGGTCGTGGTCAATCCAACCTGCATCGACAGCTGCACGGCTGGCACCTACCTCTGCGTGAAGCTCCTTAGCGAGATCAAAGAGGAGGTTGAATCCTTCAGGACCACCTACACCATAACCACCTGCCACGATGATAGGAGCACCCTTCAGGTTGTGCTTTGCCTTCTCCACATGACGGTCAAGCACCTTCACTACATAGTCAGTAGTAGGCACATACTTGGCCACATCGTGCTTGATCACTTCACCCTTGTAGTTCTCATCGAGGATTTCCTTCTTCATCACACCGTCACGAACGGTTGCCATCTGTGGGCGATGTTCTGGGTTGACGATGGTGGCGATGATAGAACCACCGAATGCAGGACGAATCTGATAGAGCTGGTCTTCATAGTGCTTATCCACCATGTTGCCCTCAGCATCCTTCACCTTCATGTCGAAAGAGCCAATCTCCAACTGAGTGCAGTCAGCAGTCAGACCTGAGTGGAGTGCAGAAGACACGCGGGGACCAAGGTCACGACCAATGACGGTGGCGCCCAGGAGACAAATCTGTGGCTTCTCCTCCTTGAAGAGGTTCACGACAGCAGAAGTGTGGGGAAGTGAAGTGTATGGGAAAAGACCCTCAGCATCGAAGATGTGTACGCGGTCAACGCCATAAGGAATCACCTGCTTCTCAACACCATCGAGACCTGTACCTACGAGCACAGCTTCCAGCTGAACGCCGAGCTGGTTGGCGAGCTTGCGACCCTTGGTGCAAAGCTCCAAACTTACGTCAGCAACCTTGTTGCCTTCAAGTTCACAATATACAAATACGTTGTTCATATTTATCCGATGGTATTGCTTTCCATGAGTTCAACAATCAGACTCTCCACATCTGCATCAGAAGAAGTGAGTGTCTTGTTTTCTTTCGCTTTGAAGACGATGCTCTTCACGGCCTTCACGTTCGTAGGAGAACCAGCCTTACCAATCTGTGCTGGATCAGCCTCGATGTCAGCAGCACCCCAAGTAGTGAACTCGCGGTTCTTGTTAGCCCACACACGCTTCACGTTGCGCACACGGCAAGGAGCAGCGCTTCCGTTCACTGTTACAACGATAGGCAGAGGACCTTCCACAGTCTCGACACCACCGTCGATGTGACGCTTTGCCACAATCTTCTTGGCTTCCTTGTCGAGCGAGATGATTTCCTCTGTGTAAGTAATCTGGGTGAGACCCAACTTTTCTGCCACCTGTGGACCTACCTGTGCTGTGTCACCATCGATAGCCTGACGGCCGCAGAGGATGATGTCGTAGTCGCCCACCTTCTTGATGGCCTGAGCCAATGTGTAGGAAGTGGCAAGGGTGTCAGCGCCGCCCAATGGACGGTCAGAAATCAGGATGCCCTCATCGGCACCACGGTAGATTCCCTCCTTCAGCACCTCAGCAGCCTTGGGCAGACCCATAGTGAGCATGGTGATGGTGGAACCAGGGTTAGCGTCCTTCAGGCGGAGTGCCTGTTCAAGGGCGTTCAAGTCCTCGGGGTTGAACACAGCAGGCAGAGCCGCACGGTTCACTGTACCCTCTGGAGTCATCGCATCAGGACCGACGTTGCGTGTGTCTGGCACCTGCTTTGCGAGTACAATGATTTTCAAACTCATAAGTTAATGTATTGATTGTTTTGGAATATGTTTCCGCTATTGGTTAGTCTTGTTTTCAACAAGGCAAAATATTAACAGGTGCAAAGGTACGAAATTTTTTCCGTTCCACAATGAAATATAGTATTTTTAATGCTCAAATGAACGAAAAGAGTGCAAAAGGGAGAAGTGTTCGTCTAAAGCGCTTCTAAAGAGGGTCAACGTCGTAATAGATGTTGAGGTTCTTGGCGATGGGCATCGTCTGCATCTGTTGCTGGATGGCAAGGAGGTGCTGACGCACCTTCTCGATGGAGGCACGACGCTCAATTTTGAGCATGATTTTACGAATGTAGAGCGAGTGGATACGCCCCACAGGAGGACTGTCGGGACCCAGTACCCTGTCGCCAAAGACGGCACGCAGACGTGTGCCCATATCGTCTGCTAAATGCTCCAGCAGTTCGTTGTCCTTATGGCGCAGATAGACATAAATGAGGCGTACGAACGGAGGGTACTTAAACATCTGACGTTCTTCCATTTGTGTACAGAACATCTGCCAATAATCGTTCTGCGTGATTTGGCGGATGATGTCGCTGTCGGCCGAGCGTGTTTGGAGGATGACGTCTCCTGCCGTATTGTTGCGTCCAGCTCGTCCTGCCACCTGACTGAGCGTTTGGAACGTGCGTTCATAACTGCGGAAATCGGGCAGGTTGAGCATCGTGTCGGCATCAAGAATGCCTACAACCGACACACGGTCGAAATCCAGTCCTTTCGTCACCATTTGCGTACCCACGAGAATGTCTGCCTTGTGGGTCGAAAAGTCGCTGATGATACGCTCAAACTGGGCTCTGGTCGTGGCGGTGTCAAGATCCATACGAAGGGTGGTGGCACCTTCAAAGAGTTGGGCGATTTGTTCCTCCACTTTTTCTGTGCCGGTACCTATATCCACGAACTTGCTTTCTTCGCAGGCAGGACATCGCTCAGGAATGCGGGTGGTGTAGCCGCAATAGTGACAAGTCATAGTGGAGGTCTTCTTGTGGAGGGTCAACGTCACGTCGCAATGAGGGCATCGAGGCACCCATCCACAGGTCTTGCACTCGATGAACGAAGAGAAACCGCGTCGGTTCTGGAAAAGGATGATTTGCTCCTTGCGTTCAAGGGCATTTTTCATCACCTCAATGAGACGGGGTGAGAACGCTCCCTTCATCAGGCGCTTGCGCTTGGCTTCCTTTGTGTCAACCACCTCGATGGTAGGCAGTTGCATGTTTCTGTAACGTTGGGTGAGTTGCACGTATCCATAAAGTTTTTTACGTGCCCAATGATACACTTCGAAAGACGGAGTGGCTGTGCCTAACAGGGTCTTTGCCTTGAACATCTGTGCCAACATGATGGCTGCATTTCTGGCGTGATAGCGAGGTGCAGGTTCCTGTTGTTTGTAACTCTGTTCATGTTCTTCGTCCACGATGACCAATCCCAAGCTTTGGAAAGGTAAAAAGATGCTGGAGCGCACTCCAAGGATGAGTTGGTAGGGCTGGTCAGAGGCTTGCCGTTGATAGACTTCCAGTCGTTGTCCATCCGTGAACTTCGAATGATACACCCCCATCTTGTCACCAAAGATACAGCGGAGACGCTCCGTGATTTGGGTGGTCAAAGCAATTTCGGGCAAGAGGTACAGCACCTGCTTCCCTTGTTGTAAACACTTGTCGATGAGGTGGATGTAAATTTCTGTCTTGCCCGATGACGTGACTCCATGCAGGAGGGTGACGTTCTTGTCGAGGAACGAGACCTCTATCTCGTCAAAAGCCTTCTGTTGGGCAGGGGAAAGGGGGGAAAGTTGACCAGCCCACGCGCTGGGCGATAGGTCACTTTTAATAGCTTTTCTTTTGCGGGAAGATGCTTTGAGTGCCCTTTCGTCAGTAGGTTTCATGGCACCAGGAAGTCCAGCCTTCATCACATCTCCCAACGGACAAAGATAGTAGTTGGCAATCCATTGCCAGAACGTAAACTGTTGTTCGTTCACCACAGGGCGCTCATCCAGCACCTCCATGATGGCTTTGATTTCAACCCCTTGTGGGGCATTGTTGTGTGTGCTGAGCACCACACCCGTATAAATTTTGTTCTTGCCAAGGGGCACAACAACTCGACAGCCTCGCATCACTCTTGCCTCCAAATCAGGAGGAACGAGGTATGTGAAGCTGTCGAATGGTATGGGAAGTGTGATGTCAGCAAACATCCATTAGAAGAGGTAAGTCAGAGAAATCTGATGGGTGTTGTTCTTCAGTTTACCCTTCACTGCACTTGTGCCAATGCCAAGTGGTGTAATTTCGGCAGTCTTGCCCAAAGCAATGTTGTAATTGTAACCCACGCGAACATGGCTGAGGGCTGTAACGCCGCATCCAACATTCCAAGAGAATTCAGACTTTTTCAGTTCCCAATCTTGGTTGATGTTAGCAGGTTTCCAACTTCTGTCACCCACGTTCCAAGAGAACTGAGGACCCGTTGCGATATAGGCGCTGACCAGGCTGCTGAAACCTACTGTATATTTTGCGTTGATGGGCAAGTCGATATAATGCAGAGTCTTGTTGGCTTCAGTTGTTCCGTCAGAAATGCCAACCACCTTGTTATCATACAGCACTGCGATGTCTGCACCGAGACCTGCGAGAGGAATGGTCACATCGGCAGTCACACCAGCAAAGAAACCTGTGCGGTTCTTGGCACTGACATTGGCCTGTGCATGCTTCAGGTTGATGTTGTCAACATTCAAACCACCCTTGATACCGAATTTAATCTGTGCCTGAGAAGGCATTGCGAATGCGAGGGCTGCCACGATGACAGCAAGACTCAAAATGTTCTTTTTCATACGTTTTAAGTTTTAGAGAAATAAATGTAAAAAGATTTTCGGGGACAAAGATACAAAATAGAATTGAAGAAGTAAAGGATTGAAGGATTAAAATGATGATATAACCTGTTTTTTCACTCCATATTTCAAATTTTCAATCTTTCAATTCTTCAATTCTCCAATTTTCCCTACCTTTGTACGGCAAAATATAGATAGACGGAGATGGTAATGATTGTTTCATTGATACAAATGCTGCTGATCACCTTTATGACAAAGGTGGCTGTGTTGAATTTTACTGATGAGGGGGTGTTTCCAGCACGGTAAGTATTACTCAAAATGCAAGTGGAAGGCTTGGGGCTTTGGATGCTGTGGATGAAACAGCCTATAGGCAGGCAAAGGAAACGCTCAGAAACCCTGATTCCAGCAAGAAACAGCTTCGAAAGGCGGGGAAAGCATTGAAGAGAATCTACAATCGAAGAAATGCGGAAATGCAGCTCATCTTGAAAGAGGTGACTGAGAAGACAGGCGCCACTTTCTCCTTAGAAGAGGCTGGAGGTGCTTGGATTGGGGGTGAAGAGTACAGCTTCAAGGTGGGCGTACAAGCCCCATCGCAAGAGGCCTACGATAGGACACTTCAGGCCATCAGTTATGTGGCAGAAGCAGCAAGGCAAGATGCTTTTATTGAGAATCTTGGTGAGATAGACGATGCAGAGGTGACTGACGAGAAATTGCTGAATGGAGAATGTACCTTATTTATACATGTCCCCTTCAGTAAAAGTCTTACCCAGCGGGAAATGGCCGTCGTACAAGATGTATTCAATAAGGAAAGTACAGAAGACTTGCCGCTTGATGCCACGATTACTGAAAATGAGATATACTTCTCTATGCCCACCTGGAAATTGGGAGACCAAGTCACCATAGCGTCATTCAAGGAATTTGCAGATCAATGGACGAATAAAATTACAAGTGTTTTCATCAATGGGAAAGAAGGAAAACTTAAAGGGCTGGTTGGACAATCTTGTCGACCAACGTATGAAAGAAGCCGGTTTCACAGTGCAGACAACGCCTACTCAGAAGAACCAACAAGAAGCTACTCCGGTCAAAGGAACCATTACCTTTCTGAAAGGAAAATCAGCAAAGAAAGCAAAGCCACACTCTCCGAAGGCGAAGGCCAAGAAATAAAGTCATACGTCGAAAAGAAACTTCTTGGGAAATAATGTCGAAAACAAAATAACCTTTTAACCCTTTCATTGACAACTTCACATGGCTAAAGGCAAAAGGTCATGCGCCTTTAGCCATTTAATCGTGTGCCTTTAGGCAAATGATGGTGTGCCTAAAGCTGGAACCCGTATTAGCTTGATAAATTCTCCGCTTTGAATCAACAAGTTCCCCCTTTTCACCTCATCACCCACCTCTTTCCTTCAATAGCACCATGTTGAGTGGTTATTTCCATTTTGGAAACAACCACATCCTTTTCAAATTCTCCCTCTTCAAAGATGTGTGCTAAATGCTTGCTGATGGCAGGAACGCCCACGCCAAACAACTGAGCCATCGCCTTTTGCGTAGCCCATATCGTTTCATCCTTAATTACCACTTGCACCCTGCCTTCCTCATCAGGCAATTGGTACAATATGAATTGTATTTCGTTGTTCATGTTATTCTTTTGCTTGCAAAGTTAATCATTCTTTTTCAACCCATCATCTGAATCATCACATTCTTGTTATATTTTATCGCAGAATGTCTTGTTTACTACCCTATCCCTCATCAGTTTCATGTCCTTAAAATTGCGACTGATGTTTTGGACAAGCTCAAGGTAATTGTCTGTACCATCATTCCATTCATGAAAATAGGGCTTGATGGAGATACAATTTTTGTGTTCGAAAAGTGTGTTGAGAAGTGTACGGTCAGAGTTACCACAAGAATGCCCCATGATGCACACTTGGAAAAGGTCGGATTCTATGAAATCCAAAACTCTGCGATAATTGTCGGATTCCAAGTATTTAATGGACTTTATATTATACAAGCAATCGTTGTTGCCCGAATTCTGGAGTTCTTTGTATTTCTCGTCCAACTCATCTCCATAACCAAAGATTACGCTCTCGAAATGTTCCAGTCGTCCATGAATATAATTGGTTTTGAAGTCATAAGTTTCATACAAAGATGCTGTTTTCGTGTAATTAAAACTCAGTAGCATGATATTGTCTGGCATCATGAAAGGACGTGGATGTTTTACCGAGTAGCCCTTTTCAAGATTCTTTTTGTAGTCTTCTACATCTGTGTATGAAAATTGGTCACCATACTTTATCATTTTCGATTTCCAATAATCTTGTTCCTGTTTCATACACCAATCTATATAGTTATCAAAGAGTCGTTTGCTTGCTATAGAGATATCGTCTTCCTTTATGGGAGAATACAATTTACTCCGGATTTGGGAATTAGCCTTTATTTCTTGGGCATTTATCGTATTTAAATAGTCAATCAAGAGACCACGCATCTCTGCAAGTTGGTTGTTCAACGCATACACATCATTTTCTGATTTATCTTCTAATGCATACTTCGTCAGTAAACGATAATACTCATTTTCTATATCAACCCATTTTCTCGTTTCTATACTATGACAGATGTTTTCGAGGAAAGGGGAATACGTGATTTCAAAACAATCTGGCTGACTTTTAAGTTCCTTTATAAACTCTTGACCCGACAATTTCCATTCATTCTTAAATAGGTCTTTGAAAAAGGAATTTTGATATGACAATGAAAACCAATTCTCATAACCACTTTTGGGTAAAATTTTCATACTGCATAGTACATCTGCCGATACAGCGTTGTGTTCCAATACGATATTATGTAGCCTTTGGTCCCAATACCAATTTATGAAGTCTTCATATCTGGTTTTGAGATTATGGGCCAAATCAAAGCCATTGCCTATGAGTACAATTCTGTTCATTATACTAATGGGGGCAGACCTAATTCTTTCAGGAACTCATTATGCTTATCGCGGGCCTTGACGATTTCTGCTTCAATCTCTACCAATTTGTCATGAACTTCTTGCAGGTCGATAGGCTTTTCTTCCTGTGCAAGACTGACATAGCGAGTGATGTTCAGATTATAGTCGTTCTCCTTGATTTCCTGCAATGAGACTTGACGGGAATAGCGTGACTCTTCTTTGCGGAATTGGTAAGTGTCAACAATTTTTTTGACATCTTCGTCACGAAGATAATTCTGGCGTTTACCCTTTCCGTAGTGCTCGTCAGAACTGGCATTGATAAAGAGAATCTTGTCATTCTTACGGCACTTCTTTAATACAATGATGCATACAGGAATACCCGTTGAATAGAACAGATTGCCAGGCAAACCAATAACAGCATCGATATTGTCATCTTCGAGCAGTTTCTTTCTGATAGCCAACTCCTTTCCTCCACGGAACAACACACCATGAGGCAGAATAATTGCCATTGTACCGTCTTCGCTTAGGAAATGGAAACCATGCAAAAGGAAAGCGAAGTCAGCGGCAGAACGTGGTGCTACGCCATATCGATTAAAGCGGAAGTCATTGGCTGTATCCTCTGTTGGATCCCAACGCAGAGAGAAAGGAGGATTAGCTACGACTGCATCAAAATCTATCTTATTGGCTGGATTTTCTTCGTGCAAGATGTCCCAGTCATTGGCAAGCGAATCACCATGATGAATCTCAAAAGCAGAGTCTTTCACTCCATGCAACAACATATTCATTCGACAAAGGTTATAGGTCGTGATATTCTTTTCCTGACCATATATCTTGCCTATACCGCTTTCTCCCATCTGGTTGCGCACATTCAGCAATAGCGATCCTGAACCACAAGCAAAGTCAAGTACACGGTTTATCCTGTTCTTCTTGCCTGATGCTGGGTCTTGACAATCCAAAGTAACAATGCGTGAAAGAATTGTTGATATCATCTGTGGTGTATAGAATTCACCTGCCTTTTGACCTGAACCTGCTGCAAACTGACCTATCAGATATTCGTATGCATCTCCCAACGAATCATTGTCAGCAGAGAACTCTCTCAATCCATTCGCAATTGTCGTAATGACCTTTGTCAGTAGTTCATTTCTCTCTGTATAATTCTTGCCTAATTTTTCTGAACTCAGATTGATTTCAGAAAACAGACCCTTAAAAGAGCTCTCAAACGTTTTGTCTTCAATATAATCGAATCCCTTTTCCAGTGTTTGGAGCAATTCACCGCTCTGCGTCCTTGCCAGTTCCACGATGTTGTCCCACAGATATTGCGGCTCCATGACATAGTGAATCTTCCGCCGCATCTGCTTCTCAAACAGCTCCGTGTCGTTGGGGTTCTCGTCGTACCACGTCTGTAGTGTTGTAGTATAGTCTGCACCTAGTTCCTTCTTGGCGGCTTCAACATAGTTGTCCGACAGGTATTTCCAGAACAGAAACGACAGCATATAGTCACGGAAATCATCTGCCATCATCGCTCCCCGCAGATTGTTGGCAATGTTCCAAAGGGTCTTTCCTAATTCTTGTTGCTTATTTGTTACCATATTTTCTATGCTGGAGGAAAAGTTGCTGCATCAGCCCTTTCTTGTGGGCTTTCAGTAATTCCAGTTTCTCATTACTAGCTTTTATCAGCTCATCAAGTTCAAAAATAGATTGGGCTATTTTTTGCTGTTCTGTAAGCGGTGGAACTTTAACCTCAATCTTTTCTATAGAACTTCGTGTTAGACTTGGAACTCCTGTTTGTTCTGCATATTTCTTCCAATCTATTGTTTGCAATAAACAATAAACAAACTTTAAATCGTAACCCTCTTTTGTGGTCAAGAAAAACAAAGTATCAACTGTCCAAAAGGGAGCTTTCAGATACTGTGGTTTATCTATCGTCCCCTTCCGACCTATTCCAATAGCATCAATATCTGACAGTTTGTCATTTACACTCAACATATATCCACCTGTTCCATAAACAGGGATGTTCCCAGGATTAAGATGCTTGTAATCCTTACCAGAATTAACAGTAAGGATTTCTCCCAACCTCTTCACTTCCCATTCCCCCTCGCCTTGAAACTCAGGGAATCGAAGGCCACATTGTATTTGATTATCGTATTGTTTCATAATTAACCTGTTGGGCGCAATTTCTGTAAATTCTCAGGTTTACTTCTCTCACTCCAAAAAAGAATATCTGTATTTCTGCTTTTAAGAGCGTTGATATATTCTGGTTTTATATCTTTCTCTATATCGTTAACTACAGCAAGACTTAACATCTCTTTTCCTGATGTTTTCTCGCGAACAGGTTTTATATCATCTAAACTAAACAGGAAATTAGGAACATTTATTCTGTTTAGGGAATTAAAAGACTTCAATACAAGTTCTTTATTGCGACCAGCTATTTGAAAATCAAACGTGAACTCTATACCAGAACTTCCTTTAGTGATAAATTGCGGTGTATAGATTATCTCTTGTTCATCAAGAAGTTGTTTTACATCATCTCTAAACAAGGATGATACAATATGCTTAGCCGTTATTTCCATATCTGTAATCTCAGAAATAGCACAAATCAGATTATGCTTCTTTTGAGAAGAATCGGCTTGCTTTGCCCTAACACATAATTCTCCATTCTCTAGAGCTATCCCATAATTCAACAAGATAAAGTCTAACCATTCTTTTCTTTTAGGAGACCGTGTTATGCTTGCTCCTGCCAATTCCAAATTTTTTAATGTTACTCCATCATCAGACATAAGTATAGTATCGTCCTCCATTTTCATGTAGATTTCAATTGGGTCATTGAATAATCCAAGAAATGGAGTGGTAACAGCAACCCAGCCAGATTGCTCGTCTGCTTTTGCATAAGTCTTTGTTTTCAACCAATCATAGTATTGGTTTATACTATCTTCTATCCAATTCATATTAATAATCGATTAATCATAATAACAGTCTCAATATTGACCATTTGGGCAAATTCCATAATAGCATTGACAAAATTTGTATGCATTTCGCCATCTTTTATTTCTTTTGTTTGTACATTTGTTGCTTCTATTGGAACTGCCCATGCCAAAGATTTATAACCATCAACATGATAATGTACATGACTTTCTTCATTTGTGAACCACTTTCCGATATAGGGCCTAAAAAGTTCTGGCAAATCATCTCTTGCAATTTCAGGATTATGGTGTCCACTATTATAATCAACCCTCAAAAGGCCTATCTTGCTGTCATCTTCTTGAAAATGCAAAGAAATTCTTAGATTATTCTTCGAACTCTGAGAAATTTCCCACAGAAAGGAGAATTCATCATCATCATCAGACACCAAATCATAACGCAAATTCATTGGACAGGTTTGTTGTATGGAAATCCTATCCTTTACTTCATCATTTAAAATGATTTTCTTCTTGAGTTGAAGCAGTGCGACTGCTTGTTCATTAGATATTATCATCTTTTCTCAATACTAGAATCTATTCTTCATAAGCAGAGAGTCCTGAAATCTTCTGACCTCCTGCCATGCGTTTAAGTAAAGGAATCAAGTCTTTCATCAATTCCTCTTCCTTTCGGGCACGATCTTTCCAACCTAATTCCAGAGGGGCAATTAGGTCGTATAGTTTCTCACCGTCAAAGATTCTTCGCTCCACGATTTCATTGACAAAAGCCTGAACGGCTTCGATATCCAAGTGGTGTTTCTCAGCAATGGAAGTTATAGCTTTGGTGAACTTCTCCTTTTTGAAGAGTTCATAACCTTGCTCGATTTCCTTTTCAGTCTTGCCATTCACACCCTTGGCATCTAAGTCGTCAATATAGTCGATGATATCCTCTCGCTCATCTATAAGGTTGGCACTGGAACATATCAGGTTTACCAACTGCTCCTTTGTCATCTTCTGCATAGAAGGCGCACCCACATAACGGGTTATCAACTCCATGATATAATCATAGTCTATCAGAGCCGATGCAAACAAGACAAACTCAAAATCCAAATCCTCAATCTTGTCGGAAACAGGCGTATCATTACTTTCGCGTTTTGTCTTCAATTGCTTGGCCACATCAAGATATGCGCCACGGAATGCACGTAGTTCATCATCACTATAGAAACCGTATGTCGTTGCGGCAGCAGGTTCACTTGCCATCCAAGGATTCTCATTGTGATCAACTTTCACGAGGTCTGTGTATTGATCTAACTGGGTCTTGTATCGTTGCACCTCCTTGAAATAGTTGATGAAGCCCGCCTTTGCATCATCGCCTTTTAGGTTAGCCACCTCTTCAGGTTTAAACTCCAGATTCTGCAGATGCATGAAGTTACGCAAGTCATTCACTGCCTTGCAGTATTTCTGTATAATGACTTCTGCAGGCTCCACAAGCCATACCTGACGGGCAACATCTCCATTCTTCTCGCCTGAGAACAATGCGATAGCCTCATCAACAGCATCCTGCTGTCCTCTGAAATCAAGAATATTACCGTATGGTTTCGTGTCGTTTAAGATTCTGTTGGTACGAGAGAATGCCTGCACAAGGCCGTGATACTTCAAGTTCTTATCCACATAAAGCGTATTCAGATACTTGGAGTCAAAGCCTGTCAGCAACATATCCACCACAATCGTAATGTCTATCTTGTTCTTATGTGCATAGTCCTGATTGGTGTACTTCTGGCTCTTGATGCGCTTCTGCACATCCTGATAGTAAGCATCAAACTCAGCTACAGAATGGTTAGTACCATACTGTTTGTTATAGTCATCAATAATAGCCATGAGTGCAGCCTTTTTCTGATCTGGCTCTTTCTCATTGTCTATGCGCTCTTGCTGCAAATCCTCCTGAATCTGCATGATGTCCCTATTCCCTTCAGCTGGAGGAGAAAAAACGCAAGCTATATTCAAGGGCTCGAAGGTCTCGTCTTTTACCTGCTGTTCAGCCTGCATTTTCTTGAACAACTGGTAATATTCAATGGCCTCATTGATAGAGCTTGTTGCAAAGAGTGCATTGAAACGACGCTCATTGGTGGCGTTGTTATGTTTTTGAAGAATTGTCCTAACAATAGCCTGTTTCTTTGCAATGCCTATAACATTGTCGTCCTCATCGGGCTTAAAGTAGTCCACATGGAAACGCAACACGTTTTTGTCGTCAATGGCGTTGGTGATAGTATAGGCATGCAGTTCTTTCTCGAAAACATCTTCTGTGGTCTTATATTGCGCCTCTTCACCTGTAATCTGTGTATAAGATGCATTCTGCTCAAAGATGGGCGTTCCTGTAAAGCCAAACAACTGAGAGTTGGGAAAGAACTCTTTAATGGCTTTGTGGTTCTCACCAAACTGCGAACGGTGACACTCGTCAAAGATGAATACCATACGCATATCTCTTACAGGAAGCAGACGCTTCTGATAGTTAGCACGATTCTGTGGATCTAAAGCAATTCCCAATTTCTGAATAGTGGTCACGATAATCTTATCGGAATAATCTTCCGACAACATTCTGCGCACCAGAGCATCGGTATTGGTATTCTCTTCCACACAACCCTCCTGGAATTTGTTGAATTCCTCGCGTGTCTGTCTGTCAAGGTCTTTACGATCCACCACGAACAGACATTTATCTATTTCGGGATTGTCCTTCAACAACGTTGCAGCCTTGAAAGAAGTTAAGGTCTTACCACTTCCCGTTGTATGCCAGATATAGCCGTTACCACGATTCTCATTGATACAATTTATGATTGCCTTTACAGCATAAATCTGATAAGGACGCATCATCAGTATCTTTTGTTCGCTGGCAACAAGTACCATATAACGGCTAATCATCTCACCCAACTTGCACTTCGCCAGGAATACATCAGAGAAGTCATCAAGGTTGGTTATCTTCTTGTTCTTCTCATCTGCCCACTGATAGACAGGCAAATAGTTCTCAGCAGCATTGAAATTGAAGTGAGTTTTATTATTGTTAGCAAAATAATATGTGTTCGTTCTGTTGCTGACAATAAACATCTGCATGAAGCAGAGCAGCGAATTGGTGTATCCGTTACCAACGTCGTTCTTATAGTCAACAATCTGCTGCATAGCACGACGAGGACTGACATCGAGCGTCTTCAACTCAATTTGCACAAGGGGTAAACCATTAATCAGCAGAATCACATCGTAACGATGCGAACTATAGCGAGTGTTCATTCGCAACTGATTGATGACTTCATAGTCATTCTTGCACCAGTCCTTAATATTAACCAATGTGTATTGAAGTGGCGTACCATCTTCACGCATAAACGTATTACGTTCACGTAATCTCTTGGAAGAGGCATAGACATCTGAATTAGTAAGTTCCTCCATCAATCGGGTAAACTCTGCATCCGTCAGATGCACCTTGTTCAATGCCTGAAACTTTTCCCTGAAATTACGCTCAAGGCTCTGTCTGTCGTGAATATCATCACGATAGACATACTTCAAATCTGCTGTTAGTTTCTGAATGAAACTATTCTCTATTTGGCTCTCTAACACGTTATTCGATAGTTTTACGGTGCAAATATAGAGATTTTCTTGCAAATATACAACTAATTATTTACATCCAAACATTTTAGAAAGAAAAAGTGATGTTACAAGCTTTTTGAAAGATATTTGTTTGGAGGATTGTATATGATAGATGAGAATTTATGAAAAAGAATGCTAGGCTTATACATATCCTTGTGAACTAATTCATTTCATCGATTGAACTAATTCCTTTCTAGTTTTGAACTAATTGACATGATTTCAGTCTCGTTCAAAAGACACGACGTTTCGAGGGCAAAGAGGTGACGACAAAGCCGATAACGAACCATAGGACTACCCTAAGGTTACCGTAAGGTTACCCTAAGGTTAAGGTAGGCTTAAAAATCAAGGTTAAACACAGGTTACTTCCAGAGCGCCTCCGACCTACCCCCGATGTACCTCCGATGTACCCCCGATGTACCTCCGATTTAAATTGGTGCCGGCAATCCATTGCTTTGCCGCCGGCAAAAGGCAAGAGAGCCGCCGCCTCTTTAGTGGAGACCTGACGGGACGCATCATTCCTAAGAAAAGAAAGTTTTTCGCAAAAAGACCTAACAACCTAACATTTGCATTGAAGTTCGTTAATTATCAATAACTTATACACGTTAGGTTACACGCT